>Ga0100391_1002287_pt1 | contig 20389 bp, 34 predicted proteins | sample CryGeymeta201515_FD_81541 | JGI IMG/M metagenome (GOLD analysis project Ga0100391, IMG submission 81541) | Groundwater microbial communities from Crystal Geyser aquifers in Utah, USA - Crystal Geyser metaG 2015-15 | ecosystem: Environmental > Aquatic > Deep subsurface > Groundwater | place: USA... | reverse complement strand
TGCTTAAATTAAAACAAGCCAACAGCCAACAGCCAACAGCCAAAAGCCAAATAAAAGAAGTGTGAGTGTGAGTATTGAGCAAGAGGAATATCCAACCGCCAACCGCTAACAGCCTAATAAAAGAAGTGTGAGTGTGAGTATTGAGCAAGAGGAATTGATTGAGTAGCCAAAAAGCCAACCGCCAACAGCCAACAGCCTGATAAGAAGTGTGAGTGTGAGTATTGAGCAAGAGGAAATAGCCAAAAGCTAACCGCCAACAGCCTAATAAAAGAAGTGTGGGTAGCATAAAATGGTAGTCCTGATTATTTCAAGTCCATTAGGGACGGCATTATTCCAGCGATTGAGCGTTATTGGGTGAATTATACCGGGCAAAAGTGAAAAAAAATCAAAGAACCTCTTGTCAGATTAAAAAATCTTTTTACCTTTGCAGCCCCAAAACGTTGGGAAGTTAAAAGTAACTGGAAACGATATAGTTAAAGGAACCTGATAAGCTAAAACGTAATAGGTTTCTTCATGTGAGGTCTCGGAAACGTCCGAAAATAGTAGCTCACATGTGTTTTGAGAACCTTAACCAACAAGGTTTATCCCTCCTTCAACTACATCCCATAAGTGTTAAGAAATTAATTTAGAGCAAAGTATTGTTTGTTTACGGATTTATGGTACTTTTGCGCTCCCAAAATTGGGGTAAGTTAACAATAAATTAAATAGTTTAAAATGCCGACTATTCAACAATTAGTGCGAAAAGGACGCCAAAAACTGGTTGACAAAAGTAAGTCTCCTGCACTGGATTCCTGCCCACAGCGCCGTGGAGTTTGCGTGAGGGTTTACACTACTACACCTAAAAAGCCCAACTCGGCCATGCGCAAAGTGGCCAGGGTTCGTTTAACAAATGGTAAAGAGGTAAATGCCTATATTCCCGGTGAAGGTCATAATTTGCAGGAACACTCTATCGTGATGATTCGCGGAGGTCGTGTGAAGGATTTGCCAGGTGTTCGTTACCATATTATTCGTGGTGCACTGGATACTTCAGGTGTAGAAGGTCGTTCGCAGCGTCGTTCAAAATATGGCACCAAACGTCCAAAGAAAAAATAAGATAGTCATAACTAACAGTGTTTTTCAGACTAAGATTTTAATCAATGAGAAAAGCTAAACCAAAAAAAAGAATCATTTTGCCCGACCCAAAATTTGGGGATGTTATGGTTACAAAGTTTGTGAATAACATCATGCTCAAGGGCAAAAAAAATATTGCTTATCAGGTTTTTTATGAGGCCATGGAAATCGTGGGACAAAAAACCGGCGAGGATGCTGTTGAAGTTTGGAAAAAGGCTTTGGCAAACGTTACTCCTGCTGTGGAGGTTAGAAGCCGTCGTATCGGTGGTGCTACATTCCAGATTCCTTCAGAAATTCGCCCTGGCCGTAAGCAATCTATTGGCATGAAAAACCTAATTGGTTATTCCCGTAAACGTCACGAGAAATCAATGGGACAAAAGCTTGCCGGCGAAATTATGGCTGCCTTTAAAGAAGAAGGTGCAGCATTTAAGAAAAAAGAAGATACACACAGAATGGCAGAAGCCAACAAGGCTTTCTCGCATTTTAGATTTTAGTAAAAAAGGCTAATACGCTTACAAATAAAATGGCAGACATAAAGACCATACAAAACTTGAAACATACCCGTAATATTGGCATTATGGCTCATATTGACGCTGGTAAAACTACTACTACTGAGCGTATCCTTTATTATACCGGACGCAGCCACAAGCTGGGTGAAGTACATGAAGGTTCTGCCACTATGGACTGGATGGTTCAGGAGCAGGAACGTGGAATCACAATCACATCTGCTGCAACGACTGTGTTTTGGGACTTTGAGCAGGAAAAATACAAGATAAACATAATTGATACTCCCGGCCACGTTGACTTCACTGTTGAAGTTGAGCGTTCATTGCGAGTGCTGGATGGTGCTGTTGCGCTATTTTGTGCTGTAGGTGGAGTTGAACCTCAGTCAGAAACAGTTTGGCGTCAGGCTGATAAATATAAGGTTCCCCGCTTATGTTTTGTGAACAAAATGGATCGATCAGGCGCTGACTTTTTCAGCGTTCTTGAGCAGATTGAAGAGCGCTTGGGTGCAAATCCTATTCCACTTCAAATCCCTATTGGGGAAGAAGAGACCTTTACAGGTATTGTGGATTTGATCCGCAACAAGGCATTTGTTTGGGACGATAGCTCTAAGGGAGTTATTGTTGTTGAAATACCTATACCAGACGATCTTAAAGAAACTGCCGAGAAATATCGGCTCAAATTGATCGAAGGCGTTGCAGAAGACAATGATGAGTTGCTCGAAAAATTTCTCGATGATCCGGAGAGCATTACCGAAGACGAGATTATTGCCCAGATCAGAAAAGCTACCGTCGAATTGCGGATAAATCCCGTAATGTGTGGTTCAGCTTTTAAAAATAAAGGCGTGCAGATGCTGCTTAATGGCATTATCCAATTCCTGCCAAGTCCGCTTGATGTTGATGCTGTTAAAGGCATCAATCCCAAGACTGACAAGGAAGAAATCAGAAAGGTTAATGTTGATGAGCCATTTAGTGCCTTAGCTTTCAAAATAGCAACCGATCCTTTTGTGGGGCGCATTGCTTTTTTTCGTGTATATTCTGGTGTGCTCGAAGCAGGATCATATGTTTATAATGCATCTACAGGAAAAAAAGAGCGTATTTCGCGTATCATGCAGATGCATGCTAACAAGCAAAATCCGCTCGACAGGATTGAAGCCGGGGATATTGGTGCAGCTGTCGGGTTTAAGTTGATTCGTACAGGTGATACCCTTTGCGTCGAAAACAAACCTATCCTGCTTGAATCCATGACTTTCCCAGAGCCAGTGATTCATGTTTCTATTGAACCCAAAACTCAGGCCGACATGGATAAAATGTCGTTGGCACTGGCCAAACTTGCTGAGGAAGATCCTACTTTCCGCGTTAAAACTGATGAGAATTCGGGTCAAACTATTATTTCTGGTATGGGTGAGTTGCACCTTGAAATTTTGGTTGATCGTTTGAAACGTGAGTTCAAAGTAGAAGCTAATCAAGGTCGTCCACAAGTAGCTTACAAAGAAGCTATTACTGCGAAAGCTCATCATCGTGAGACCTATAAAAAGCAAACTGGTGGTAAAGGTAAGTTTGCCGATATCATATTCGAGATCGGACCTGCTGACGATGGTGTTGTTGGTTTGCAGTTTGTTGATGAAGTAAAGGGCGGTAATATTCCACGTGAATTTATCCCTGCAATTCAGAAAGGTTTTAGAGAGTCACTTTCGAATGGGGTTTTGGCAGGTTATCCTGTTGACAGTATCAAAGTGAGATTGATCGATGGTTCTTTCCATGCAGTTGATAGTGATGCCCTTTCATTCGAGATGGCTGCCAAGTTAGGTTATAAGGAATCTTGCCGAAAAGCAAAATCTATCTTATTAGAACCTGTTATGAAGGTTGAGGTGCTGACTCCAGACGATTTTCTGGGCGAAGTTACCGGCGACCTGAACAAACGGCGCGCTATTTTGCGCGAAGTGACTGCAAAAGTTAGTGGTCAGGTTATTAAAGCTGATGTTCCGCTATCAGAAATGTTTGGATATGTAACATCGCTTCGTAGTTTAACTTCCGGACGCGCAACTTCAAGTATGGAGTTTAGTCATTATTCCCCGGCACCTGAAAGTGTTGCAGAGGAAGTTATCAATAAAGTTAAAGGGATTATCAAATAATTGTAAACAATAATAATTCTTCAACGTGAGCCAAAGGATTAGAATAAAATTAAAGTCGTACGATCATAACCTGGTTGATAAATCAGCGGAGAAAATCGTAAAGACCATTAAGACCACAGGTGCTGTGGTAAACGGACCAATTCCGTTGCCGACAGACAAAAAGATTTACACTGTGTTGCGTTCAACTTTCGTGCACAAAAAGTCAAGAGAACAATTTGAGCTCTCGTCTTACAAACGTTTGCTTGATATTTACAGCTCGACTTCGCAAACGATCGACGCATTGATGAAGCTTGAGCTTCCAAGTGGTGTAGAAGTAGAAATTAAAGTTTGACCTGTTGCAATAGCAGCAAGAAATACAAAAGTATAGTATCATGTCAGGAATACTTGGAAAAAAGGTTGGAATGACCAGCATTTATGACGAAAGCGGGAAAAATCTTCCTGTTACCGTCATCGAAGCCGGTCCATGTATCGTGTCACAGATCAGAACCAAAGATGTTGATGGTTATGATGCGGTTCAGCTTGCTTATGGCGATAAAAAGGAGAAGCATACTACCAATGCGCTGAAAGGTCATTTACAAAAGGCTGGCACCGGTCCAAAAGCGATGATTGCGGAGTTTACTCGTTTTGAAGAGAAAAAGTCGTTGGGTGAAACTGTAACCGTAGAGGTTTTTATGGAAGGTGAATTTGTTGACGTTGTAGGTGTTAGCAAAGGTAAAGGTTTTCAGGGTGTTGTGAAGCGTCATGGTTTTGGTGGGGTTGGTCAGGCTACCCATGGTCAGCATAATCGCCTCAGAGCACCAGGATCAATTGGAGCTTCATCCTACCCCTCACGCGTTTTCAAAGGAATGCGCATGGCCGGACGAATGGGTGGTGATCGCGTTAAGTTGATCAATCTTCAGATCGTTAAAATCATCCCCGAAAAGAATTTGATTTTAGTAAAAGGTGCCGTTCCAGGACCTAAGAACGGATTTTTAAAAATTGAAAGATGGAATTAGTAGTACATAAAATCAGTGGCGAAGCAACAGATCGTAAAGTGGCGTTGCATGACGATGTGTTTGGCATTGAGCCCAATGATCACGCAATCTATCTTGACACAAAACAGTTTCTGGCCAATCAGCGTCAGGGTACTCATAAGTCGAAAGAAAGAAATGAGATAGCTGGAAGTACACGCAAGATCAAAAAGCAAAAAGGTACAGGTACTGCACGTGCCGGTAGCATCAAGTCACCTCTTTTCGTTGGTGGGGGTCGTGTTTTTGGACCTCAGCCACGCGATTACAGCTTCAAACTGAACAAGAAGGTAAAAAGACTGGCTCGAAAATCTGCACTTTCTTACAAAGCAAAACAGCTGGAAATCGTGATTTTGGAAGACTTTACTTTTGAAGGTCCCAAAACAAAAAACTTTGTTCAGATACTCAACAGTTTTGATTTACAGGGAGCAAAGAGTCTTTTTGTGATGCCAAAAGCTGATCAAAACGTGGTGCTTTCATCCAGAAATCTGCAACGTACCAAAGTGGTTACAGCAAACAGTTTGAATACCTACGATATTTTGAACGCGAAGAAATTGTTTGTGCTGGAGAGTTCATTGAAAACAATCGAAGAGATTCTGGCTTAATTTAGGAATATTAAAAGGTAAATAGCAATGGAAATCATTCAAAAGCCGGTAATTACGGAGAAAATGACCGCACTGGGCGAAAAGCTCAACCGGTATGGCTTCATTGTAGATAAGCGTGCCAACAAATTACAGATCAAGCAGGCGATCAAAGAGCTGTACGATGTGGAAGTTGTAGCAGTGAATACAATGAATTTTGATGGAAAGCGAAAGTCGCGTTATACAAAGACCGGAGTTATTGCCGGTAAAACCAATGCTTTTAAAAAAGCTGTGGTGACTTTAGCTGATGGTGAAACTATTGATTTTTTTAGCAACATTTAGATAAATGGCTTTAAAGAAGTACAAACCCACAACTCCTGGGCAGCGTTTTAAACTGATAAGCGCTTTTGACGAAATCACTACCGATTCTCCGGAAAAGAGTCTTTTGGCTCCCGGAAGAAGTACCGGTGGTAGGAATAAAGAAGGTAAAATGACTATTCGCAATGTTGGTGGTGGTCACAAACAGAAATACCGTATTATCGACTTCAAACGCGATAAGGACAGTGTTCCTGGCGTGGTTAAAACCATAGAGTACGATCCAAACCGTACTGCTCGCATAGCACTGGTGTTTTACAAAGATGGCGAAAAGCGCTATATCATTGCACCACAGGGGTTACAAGTAGGTCAGGAGATAGTTTCCGGAAAGGGAGCTGCTCCAAATGTTGGAAACACATTATTCCTGAGCGAGATTCCTTTTGGTACTGTAGTACACAATATTGAGCTTCGTCCTGGTCAGGGTGGTAAAATGGCAAGAAGCGCCGGTTCGTATGCACAGTTGATGTCGCGCGACGGTAAGTTTGCTGTTTTAAAGATGCCTTCAGGGGAAACACGCATGATACTGCAAACTTGCAAGGCAACAGTAGGCATGGTGTCCAATGCTGATCACAGCCTCGAAGTTTCTGGAAAAGCTGGACGTCGCAGATGGTTGGGTCGCAGACCGCGCGTTAGGGGTGTTGTAATGAACCCTGTTGATCACCCAATGGGTGGTGGCGAAGGTCGCTCTTCAGGTGGTCATCCACGAAGTCGTAAAGGTTTGCCAGCCAAAGGATATAAGACGCGTTCGAAGAAGAATGCTTCTAACAAGTATATCATCGAAAGAAGTAAGAAATAATTGTTTAATCAGGAAGAAACCCTTATATAATGAGTCGTTCGCTTAAAAAAGGTCCATATATCCATTACAAACTTGAAAAGAAAGTAATGGCTAATGTTGAATCCGGAAAGAAGACAGTGATCAAAACCTGGTCAAGAGCTTCTATGATCGCTCCTGACTTTGTCGGTCAGACTATCGCTGTGCACAACGGAAATAAATTTATTCCGGTTTATGTAACAGAAAATATGGTAGGTCATAAATTAGGAGAATTTGCCCCAACACGAATTTTCAGGGGCCATGCTGGAAAAAAAGATAAAGGTAAAAAATAAAGAACCGCGTAAAAATGGGAGCTAGAAAACATAACAGAGCAGAAGAAATAAGAGCTGCGAAGAAAACGACTTCATTCGCAAAGTTGCGCAATGTGCCTACTTCGCCCAGAAAAATGCGTTTGGTTGCTGATTTGGTAAGAGGCATGGACGTTGAAATGGCCTTGCATGTATTGCAATTTTCTTCCAAAGAAGCATCAAACCGCGTTTACAAGTTGTTGCGGTCGGCAATAGCCAACTGGGAAGCAAAGAATGAAGGCAAACGCATTGAGGATAGTAATCTTTATGTAAAAGAGATTTTTGTTGACTCGGGCAGAATGCTCAAAAGGGTTCAGCCAGCTCCTCAAGGACGTGCTCATCGTATCAGAAAGCGTTCGAATCATGTTACGCTTGTAATTGACAGCAGAATAAAAGAATAATCAGACAGAATCAATCCGATAAGTTTTAATTGAATGGGACAAAAAACGAATCCAATAGGTCTAAGGTTAGGAATCATTAAAGGTTGGGAATCTAACTGGTATGGTGGAAAAGATTTTTCTTCCAAATTGGTAGAAGATGACAAAATCAGAAAATACCTCAATGCGCGTTTAGGAAAAGCGGGTATCTCACGCATCTCTATTGAACGTACATTGAAACTGGTTACCGTTACCATTTCAACTGCCAGACCTGGAATGATAATCGGCAAAGCAGGTCAAGAGGTTGACAAGCTGAAAGAGGAGCTAAAAAAGCTCACGGGCAAAGAAGTGCAGATTAATATCAGCGAGATTAAACGTCCTGAATTGGATGCTTATATCGTAGCTGCTACGATAGCCAAGCAGATCGAAGGACGTATTTCTTTCCGTCGTGCAATCAAAACCGCCATCAGCTCGAGTATGCGTATTGGAGCCGAAGGAATCAAGGTAATGATTTCCGGACGTGTTGGCGGAGCCGAGATGGCGCGGCAGGAGACTTACAAAGAAGGTCGTATCCCCTTGCATACATTGCGTGCAGATATCGACTATGCTTTGGTTGAAGCTCATACGACCTATGGACGAATCGGAATAAAAGTTTGGATTTGTAAAGGTGAAATCTACGGAAAGCCAGAGCTGGTTCCAACTACTGTTGGCGGACAGGCAAAAAAACCAGGTAGAGGTCCAAAACCTACAGGAGGACCACGCCAACGCGGAAGACGTAAATAAGTTAGTTTAGAATTTTAATACATCAGTAACAATGTTACAACCGAAGAAGACAAAATTCAGAAGACACCAGAAAGGGAAAATGAAAGGCCTGTCACAACGTGGCCATCAGCTAGCTTTTGGTTCTTTTGGAATAAAAGCCCTGGAAGAAACATGGCTAACCGGTCGTCAGATTGAAGCGGCACGTCAGGCGGTAACCCGCTATATGAAACGTGAAGGACAAATTTGGATCAGGGTATTTCCTGATAAACCGATCACCAAAAAGCCTGCAGAGGTGCGTATGGGTAAAGGTAAAGGTGCTCCTGAATATTTCGTTGCTCCGGTTTCGCCCGGCAGAATCATTTTTGAAGCCGAAGGTGTGCCATTGGCAATAGCAAAGGAAGCCTTGCGTCTTGCTGCTCAAAAACTGCCGATCACCACCAAATTTGTAGTGAGAAGAGATTACGTTGAAAATAATTAGGTAAAGACTATGAAACAGCAAGTAATCAATGAGTTAAGCACAGCTGACTTGAACGAACGTATCGAAGAAGAACGCAAACAGTTGGTTCGCCTCAAGCTGAACCATGCCGTTTCTCCACTAGAGAACCCAAATAAGATAAAAGCGTATCGCAAAACAATTGCACGCTTGATGACTGAATTAAAGAAACGTCAGTTGACAGAAACTAATCAATAATAAGGACGAGTAGACAGATGGAAACCAGGAATCTCAGAAAAGAAAGAATCGGCGTGGTTGTCAGTAACAAGATGGATAAATCTATTACTGTTGAGATCGTTCGTCGTGTAAAACACCCGATCTACGGGAAATTCGTTAAACGGACCAGTACTTTTATGGCTCATGACGAAAGCAACGATTGCCATATCGGCGACACCGTCCGCATCATGGAAACCCGTCCGTTGAGTAAAAATAAATGTTGGAGATTAGCGGAAATAATCGAAAGGGCGAAGTAATATGATACAGCAAGAATCAAGACTATCAGTAGCAGACAACAGCGGAGCAAAGGAAGTTCTTTGCATCAGGGTGTTAGGCGGAACGGGAAAAAGATATGCCCGCATCGGTGATCAGATCGTTGCAACTGTAAAACACGCCTTGCCAAGCGGTAACGTTAAAAAAGGTGCTGTAGTAAAAGCAGTTGTTGTGCGCATTAAAAAAGAAACCAGGCGTAACGACGGATCTTATATCAGGTTCGAAGATAATGCTGTTGTGCTGCTCAATAATACTGGCGAGATGATAGGTACACGTATCTTTGGACCTGTTGCCCGTGAGCTTAGAGAAAAACAGTTTATGAAAATCGTTTCACTGGCGCCGGAAGTACTCTAATCCCTAAAAGAAGAAGCTATATGACAAAGTTACATATAAAAAAAGGCGATAATGTTATCGTTATTGCCGGTGACCATAAGGGTGAGCAGGGAAAGGTGTTGATTGTAGATGTTGAAAAACAGCGTGCACTCGTAGAAGGTGTTAACCTTGTTTCTAAACACACCAAACCAAACGCAGAAAACCCTAAAGGTGGAATCCTGAAACAGGAAGCCCCGGTGCACATTTCTAATTTGAAAATTGTGGACAAATCCGGTAAAGCCTCACGTATTGGTCGCAAAGCAGATGAAAAAACAGGAAAATCAGTACGTTATTCAAAAAAGACAGGGGAGGTAATTAAGTAATGAGCTATCAGCCCAGATTAAGAGAACAGTATAGGAGTGAAATCGTGCCTGCATTGATGAAGGAGTTTAGCTACTCAAGTGTGATGCAGGTTCCGCGGCTTGTTAAAATTTCACTCAATCAGGGTATCGGCGCAGCTTTGACCGATAAGAAACTGATCGACTACGGTGTTGAGGAAATGACCGCAATTACCGGACAAAAAGCCGTTCCAACCATCTCCAAGCGGGATGTTTCTAACTTTAAATTGCGTCGTGGCAGCCCAATTGGGGTGCGCGTGACCCTGCGTGGCGAAAAGATGTACGAGTTCCTCGAGCGTCTGGTTGCCGTGGCATTGCCCCGTGTTCGCGACTTTAGAGGTATCAATGATAAAGGATTTGATGGCCGTGGTAACTACACTTTTGGTATTACTGAACAAATTATTTTCCCTGAAATCGATATCGATAAGGTGAATAGAATCAATGGTATGGATATCACATTTGTTACCACAGCCGATACAGATAAAGAAGCCCTTTCACTTCTAAAAGGATTTGGTCTTCCGTTTAAAAATCAAAAAAAATCATAAAGCATGGCAAAAGAGTCAATGAAAGCGCGTGAGCGTAAAAGACAAAAGATGGTTGAAAAATATGCCGCCAAACGTGCCGAACTAAAAGCTGCCGGCGACTATGAGGCACTTCAGAAGCTACCAAAAAATGCTTCTCCGGTGCGCTTGCACAACCGTTGTCAGCTCACTGGCAGACCCAAAGGCTATATGAGGCAGTTTGGTATCTCTCGTATCAACTTCAGGGAAATGGCCTTGAAAGGTTTGATCCCGGGAGTGAAAAAGGCAAGTTGGTAGATTATTAATTTTTTGAAGAAGTATACAATGAATACTGACCCGATAGCAGATTATTTGACACGCATCCGTAATGGTGTCATGGCCAAACACAGAGTTATAGAGATTCCGGCTTCCAATGTGAAGAAGGCACTCACAAAAATCCTTTTCGAAAAAGGGTATATACTGAATTATAAATTTGAAGAGGATGACAAACAGGGTATTATTAAAATAGCGCTCAAATATCATCCTACTACAAAAATGCCAGCATTTACTACGCTCGAGCGTGTTTCACGTCCTGGATTGCGGAAGTATGTGCATGCCGAAAAACTGCCACGTGTAATGAATGGTCTTGGAATTGCCATCATCTCCACCTCGCAAGGCATCATGAGTGATAAAGAAGCACGCAAGCTGCATATTGGCGGCGAAGTGTTGTGTTACATTAGTTAATAAGAAGGAGAACAGATCAATGTCAAGAATAGGTAAATTGCCCATTGAAATTCCTGCAGGAGTCGACATCAAAATTGATGGTCAGCTTGTAACAGTGAAAGGAAAATTGGGCGAATTGAAGCAACAGCTCGATGAAGCTGTCAGCGTGAAAGTAGAAGATAAACAGATCGTTTTGGAGCGTCAGTCAGATGCTATCGATCACCGTGCAAAACACGGTCTCTACAGAGCGCTGATCCAAAACATGGTCAAAGGCGTCTCAGAAGGTTTTGAGGTTGTACAAGAGTTTGTTGGTGTAGGTTTCAAAGCCGAAGCCAAGGGTCAGGTGCTGGAAATGTCGCTGGGCTTCTCTCACAATATCGTCTTCGAAATACCTGCTGAAGTTAAGATAGAGACCATTACCGAAAGAGGTAAAAACCCTATACTGAAAATGCGTTCGCATGACAAACAGTTGTTAGGTCAGGTTGCTGCTAAGATTCGCTCATTGCGCAAACCCGAACCTTACAAAGGTAAAGGTATTCGCTTCCAGGGTGAAGTGCTTAGAAGGAAAGCTGGTAAAACAGCTGGTAAATAGCAGATAAAGAGTGAGATAAAAACGCATTAATATCCAGTTGAGATGTCAATAAAGAATAAGAAACAGCAGAGGCGAAACAGCATTCGCAAACGGATTCGCAAGATTGTTAAAGGAACAGCGGAGCGTCCAAGAATGTCGGTTTTTAGAAGTAATAAACAAATCTACGTTCAACTGATCGACGATCTTTCAGGGAAAACCCTGGTGATGGCTAGTTCACGAGAAGAGGTGATTGCAGAAAAAGAGGCGGCAAAAATTGAACAAGCGCAGCTGGTTGGCAAACTCATTGCAGAGAAAGCTAAAGCTGTAGGAATTGAAAATGTCGTATTTGATCGTGGTGGATATTTATACCACGGAAGAGTGAAATCGTTGGCAGAAGCTGCCCGTAATGGAGGATTAAAATTCTAAAAAACTATGTCAGACGTTAACGTAAAAAGAGTAAAATCCAGCGAAATCGAATTTAAAGATCGGTTGGTCAGCATCCAGCGCGTCACTAAGGTTACTAAAGGGGGGCGCACCTTTAGCTTTTCAGCTATTGTGGTTGTTGGAAATGAAAATGGAGTGGTTGGTTACGGATTGGGTAAGGCCAAAGAGGTTACTGCTGCTATTGCCAAAGGTATTGACGATGCAAAGAAAAATCTGGTTAAAGTGCCCGTTTTAAAAGGTACTGTACCTCATGATCAATACGGAAAATATAGTGGTGCTCTCGTATATATCAAACCAGCTTCGCCTGGTACAGGTGTTATTGCTGGTGGTGCTATGCGCGCTGTTTTAGAGAGCGTTGGTATTAAAGATGTGTTGGCAAAATCAAAAGGATCATCTAACCCGCACTCGGTTGTTAAGGCCACTTTTGATGCCCTGACACGCCTGCGCGATGCCTACACAGTGGCTCAGCTTCGTGGTGTGGATTTGGATACAGTGTTTAACGGCTAAACGATCAAAAGATGAAAAAGGTAAAAGTTACACAGGTAAAAAGCGGTATCGGTCGTACCCGTAAACAGAAGGATACACTCACTGCACTTGGTTTTAAGCGCATGAATCAAACACTTGAAATCGAGCTTTCACCCGCTGTCGCAGGTATGGTTGATAAAGTAAAACACCTGCTGAAGGTGGAAGAAGTTTAATTGTTGATAACAGGAAATTATACGATACAATGGATTTAAGTAATCTCAAACCAGCGAAAGGTTCTGTAAAGAATCGCAAAAGAATAGGACGCGGACAGGGTTCTGGCTTTGGTGGCACGTCAACACGTGGACATAAAGGCGCAGGCCAACGTTCAGGAACTTCCAAGAAATTGGGTTTTGAAGGTGGTCAGATGCCTCTGGCTCGTCGCTTGCCTAAATTCGGGTTCACTAATATTAATCGTAAAGAATACAGTGCGATTAACCTCGAAACCTTGCAAAATCTTGCTGATAAATATAAACTTGATGCAATTGATTTTCAGGCACTCGTTGATCATGGCCTTGTTGCTAAAAAAGATAGGGTAAAGATTTTGGCCAAAGGCGAACTTAAAGCAAAATTGGAAGTTAAAGCTCATGCATTCTCTGCCGCGGCTATTGCTGCTATCGAAGCTGCCGGTGGTTCTGCTGAAAAATATTAAGCTGAATGAAAAGGTTAATCGAAACACTCAGAAATATTAATAAAATTGACGAGCTAAGGAAGCGAATCCTTTATACTTTAGGGATTATCCTTATTTATCGTCTTGGATCATATGTGGTGATTCCAGGTGTGGATCCTTCAATGCTTGCTAATTTGCAAAACCAGGCAAGCGGTGGATTACTTGGTCTCCTCAATATGTTTTCCGGTGGCGCATTCTCAAACGCATCCGTTTTTGCTTTGGGCATCATGCCTTACATTTCTGCTTCTATCGTTATTCAGTTGTTGGGAATGGCAATACCATATTTCCAGCGCCTGCAGCGTGAAGGAGAGAGCGGAAGACGAAAAATTAACCAGATTACACGTTATCTGACGGTTGCAATTGTTGCACTTCAGGCTCCTGGTTATATTGCTAATATGATTTCGCAACTTCCCCCGGAAGCTATCACACCTTTTGATCCTAATGTAACTAATCCATCACAGTACTTCTGGGATTCGTCAACAGTCATTCTGATTGCCGGCACCTTGTTTGTTATGTGGCTGGGCGAGAAAATTACAGACAAAGGAATCGGAAACGGTATTTCGCTGATCATCATGATTGGTATCATTGCCAATCTTCCTTTTGCTTTGTTCGGTGAGTTTATTGCAAGACTGGAGCAAGCAGGTGGTGGTTTGGTTTACTTCTTGGTTGAAATTGCAGTGCTGGTCTTTGTGATTTTACTTACGATTTTATTGGTGCAGGGTACGCGTAAAGTACCGGTGCAATATGCCAAAAGAATCGTTGGTAATCGTCAGTATGGTGGTGTGCGTCAGTATATTCCTCTAAAGGTTAATGCTGCTGGTGTTATGCCAATCATCTTTGCTCAGGCCATAATGTTTTTGCCCATCACTTTGGTTGGTTTCACTTCTTCGGAAAGCCTTTCTGGTATTGCTGCTGCATTTACAAACATCAACGGATTGTGGTATAACTTTACATTCTTTATCCTGATTATCTTATTCACTTATTTCTACACAGCCGTTACGATAAATCCAAATCAGATGGCTGAAGACATGAAGAAGAATGGTGGTTTTATTCCTGGCGTAAAACCTGGTAAAAAAACTGCTGAATATTTGGATAATGTGATGTCGAGAATAACACTTCCCGGCTCAATCTTTTTAGGTTTTGTTGCTATTATGCCTGCTTTAGTTTCTCAAATGGGTGTAAGTACAACATTTGCAAGGTTTTATGGAGGTACGTCGTTGTTGATTTTGGTTGGAGTTGTGTTAGATACATTACAACAAATTGAAAGTTATTTGCTGATGCGCCACTACGATGGTCTTACCAAATCGGGTAGGATCAAAGGTAGGGCATCAGCAATGAATATGGGTTAAAAATTTCGATTTCATCATGATTCCAATAAAAACTGATGCAGAAATAGAAATACAAAGAGAAAGTTCTTTGCTTGTTGGAAAAACACTGGCCGAAGTAGCTAAGTACATTGCTCCAGGAGTAAAAACCATTTTTTTAGATGCCATTGCCGAAACTTTTATCAGAGATCACAAGGCTGAGCCAGGTTTCAAGGGTTATGGCGGATTTCCGGGCACTTTGTGCATTTCTGTTAACGATCAGGTTGTCCACGGAATACCAGGTCAGCAGGAATTAAAGGAAGGTGATATCGTATCCATCGATTGTGGTGTGCTAATGAATGGGTTTTATGGAGATTCTGCATATACCTTTGCAGTTGGGGAGGTTTCTGAAGAATTGAAACTCCTGATGCTGCGAACAAAAGAATCGCTTTACCTTGGAATTGAACAGGCAATAGCTGGTAATCGAACAGGAGATATTGGTTTTGCTGTTCAACAGCATGCTGAGAAATTTGGATATGGCGTTGTGCGGGAGCTTGTTGGACATGGAGTTGGTAAACAACTTCACGAAAAACCTGAAGTTCCAAATTACGGACGACGTGGTGCCGGTGTTAAGTTGAGAGAGAATATGACAATTGCAATCGAACCCATGATTAATCTTGGTGTTCGCAATGTGCATCAGGAATCGGATGGATGGACAATCCGTACATTGGATCGCAAACCTTCGGCTCATTTTGAACATGATGTAGCAATACGTAAAGGTAAACCGGATATTCTCTCAACGTTTTCTTACATTGAAGAAGTGTTGAATAATAAATAGAAAAGAAAGTGTATGGCTAAACAAATGTCAATCGAACAAGACGGAACAGTTATTGAATCATTGGGTAATGCAATGTTTCGTGTGGAACTGGAAAATGGTCATGTGATCACGGCTCATATTTCCGGTAAAATGCGGATGCATTACATCAAAATTCTGCCTGGCGACAGGGTAAAGCTGGAAATGTCTCCCTACGATCTGACCAAAGGCCGGATTACTTTCCGATATAAGTAAGCAATAATTTTACAAGAAATAGTTGGATTTACCATAAACTGAAAAAGCAGAAAAATGAAAGTAAGAGCATCCATCAAAAAGAGATCTGCAGAGTGCAAAATTGTGCGCCGCAAAGGCAGGCTTTATGTGATTAACAAAAAGAACCCCAAGTTCAAACAACGTCAGGGTTAAAATTAAGTTGAATAATTAATTAAACAGATATGGCTAGAATTGCTGGTGTTGATATCCCGAATAACAAGCGCGGAGAAATTGCGTTGACTTACATCTATGGGATAGGTAGAAATCTTTCGCAAAAGATTTTATCAGAAGCGGGTGTCGATTATGACAAAAAAGTTCAGGACTGGACTGATGATGAGCAAAATAACGTTCGTACAGTAATTGGTGATAATTACAAAGTGGAAGGTGAGCTCCGTAGTGAGGTTCAGATTAATATCAAACGTTTGATGGATATTGGATGTTATCGTGGTATTCGTCACCGTTTAGGTTTGCCACTTCGCGGACAAAGCACAAAAAATAATGCTCGTACACGCAAGGGTCGCAAAAAAACTGTTGCTAACAAGAAGAAGGCTACCAAGTAAAGGTAGTCGGATCATATCAAATATTATTGAATACATTATCCAATGGCAAAAAGCACGAAATCGACAAAGAAACGTGTGGTTAAGATTGAGGCTACCGGTAAAGCATTTATCAAAGCTTCATTCAATAACATCATCATCTCTTTGACAAACAATGAAGGACAAGTCATTTCCTGGGCATCCGCCGGAAAAATGGGTTTTAGAGGTTCAAAGAAAAACACACCTTATGCTGCACAGATGGCTGCTGAGGACTGTTCGAAAACCGCCTACGACTTGGGATTGAGAAAAGTTAAAGTTTATGTGAAAGGACCTGGAGCAGGACGCGAATCAGCAATTCGTTCGATCCATTCATCCGGAATTGAAGTAACAGAAATCGTTGATGTTACTCCATTGCCACACAATGGTTGCCGTCCGCCAAAACGCAGAAGAGTTTAATCAGTTGTTGAAATTTTAAAAGTAAAGACTAATGGCAAGGTATATAGGTCCTAAATCAAAGATAGCACGCAAATTTGGTGAACCCATTTTTGGTGCTGATAAAGCATTCGAAAAAAAGAACTACCCTCCCGGACAGCATGGTAGCTCGAAACGCAGAAAGAAACAGTCGGAATACGGCATTCAGCTGCAAGAAAAACAAAAAGCCAAATACACCTATGGAATTTTAGAGAAACAGTTTAGAAATCTGTTTGAAAAAGCCAGTAAAAAGAGTGGTATTACTGGTGAGATTTTGTTGCAGTTGATCGAATCCCGTTTGGATAATACAGTTTATCGCTTAGGTGTTGCGCCTACGCGTAGTGCTGCTCGTCAGTTGGTTGGTCATCGACACATCACTGTTAACGGACAAGTAACCAATGTGCCTTCTATGTTACTAAGAGAAGGTGATATCATTGCTGTTCGCGAAAAATCAAAAAGCTTGGAAGCTATCACTTATTCACTCGAAGGTCGTGTAAATCGTTATCCCTGGCTTGAATGGGATGCCGAAAAAATGGCTGGTAAGTTTATGAGCTATCCTTCGCGGGAAGACATTCCTGAGACAATCAAAGAACAACTGATTGTTGAGTTGTACTCAAAGTAAGCTTGAATTAATAACCTGGTAGCATATTCTATCAAACACTAAACCTTTATTATGGCAATTTTAGCGTTTCAAAAACCCGAAAAGGTGATCATGGTCGAATCGAACGATCACAAAGGTACGTTCGAATTTCGCCCCCTCGAACCAGGTTTCGGTATCACAATAGGCAACTCACTTAGGAGAATTTTACTTTCCTCTCTTGAAGGATTTGCCATCACCTCGATCAGAATTGAGGGTGTTTTACACGAATTTTCCTCAATCGAAGGCGTGGTCGAAGATGTAGCTGATATCGTGCTTAACCTGAAAAAAGTAAGATTTAAACAGCAAATCTCTTCCGAAAACTCCGAAAAAGTTAATATCGTTATCGGAGATCAGGAACAGTTTAAAGCGGGTGATATAAATAAGTTTCTTTCTGTATTTCAGGTGCTAAACCCTGAACTGGTAATCTGTAATATGGATGCCGGTGTAAAATTGAGCATGGAAATAACTATCAACAAAGGTCGTGGCTATGTTCCTGCTGAAGAAAATAAAGTGGCTAATGCTCCCGTTGATACTATAGCAATAGATTCTATTCACACTCCTATTAAAAATGTGAAGTTTCATATCGACAATTTCAGGGTTGAACAAAAAACTGACTACGAAAAATTGTTGATTGAAGTTGATACAGATGGCTCTGTTCATCCAAAGGAGGCTTTGAAAGAGGCTGCTAAAATCCTCATTCACCACTTCATGTTATTCTCCGACGAAAAAATCTCAGTGGATACTGAAGAAAAATCAGTAAGCGAAGAGTTCGATGAAAGTTCGCTGCATGTTCGTCAATTATTAAAAACCAAACTGGTAGATCTGGATTTGTCTGTCAGGGCACTTAACTGCTTGAAAGCGGCCGATGTAGAATCGCTTGGCGAGCTTGTTGCTTTCAATAAAAACGACTTACTGAAATTCCGTAATTTTGGTAAGAAATCACTTACCGAGCTTGAAGAGCTGGTGAATAATAAAGGACTTGAGTTTGGAATGAATATCAGCAAATACAAATTAGATAAGGAATAAGAGAGATGAGACACAATAAAAAATTCAATCATTTAAGCAGAACCAGTTCGCATCGAAAAGCGATGCTGTCAAATATGGCAGCTTCACTTATCCTGCACAAACGAATTACAACTACTGTGGCGAAAGCTAAAGCCTTGCGCGTTTATGTTGAGCCATTGATTACCCGCTCAAAAACGGACTCAACACACTCCAGAAGGATGGTGTTCAGACAGTTGCAGAATAAATTTGCTGTTTCTGAACTCTTTCGTGAAATTTCTGTAAAAGTTGCTGATAGGCCGGGTGGTTATACGCGCATTATCAAACTTGGTAATCGTTTGGGCGATAATGCTGAAATGTGTTTGATTGAGCTTGTTGATTTTAATGAAAACTTGTTAGGAATCAAGACTCCTAAAAAAGCGAAATCAACACGTAGAAGAGGTTCATCCAAGAAAACTACAGATACCGCTGCAAAATTAGAAACACCTGTAGAACAAAAAATCGAAAAGAAAGATGAGCCTGTTATTGAAAAGCCTGTCGAAAATGCACTTGATTCAACACCCGTTGAAGATAAAACAGAAGCAAATGAGGAAATAATTATTGAAAAAGAAGACGAAAAAGACATTTCTAAAGATAAAGCATAAGCGCTTCAATCGTTTGCAAAAGAATTAGGATAAAGTTAACTGACTTTATCCTTTTTTTGTTGCTATAATCGTTATTTTTGTAGGTAAATAAAAATTTATAAGCATATGAGTCATATCGTAAACATTCATGCGCGTCAAATTTTGGACTCGCGCGGAAATCCTACTATCGAAGTAGAAGTATTAACTGAAAATGGTATCATTGGACGAGCAGCCGTTCCTTCAGGCGCTTCAACTGGTGTGCATGAGGCAGTAGAGTTAAGAGATGGTGATGCTTCGGCATTTATGGGCAAAGGTGTTTTGCAAGCGGTTCAAAATGTAAACACGATTATTGCAGACGAGCTTCATGGCTATTATATTACTGATCAAAATGAAATTGATCAGAAAATGATCGAACTTGATGGCACGCCAAACAAAGCTAAATTTGGTGCTAATGCGATACTCGGCGCATCAATGGCTGTTGCTAATGCTGCTGCTCAGGAAACAAATCAGTCATTATTCCGCTACATTGGCGGTGTTAATGCCAATACGCTTCCTATTCCAATGATGAACATCCTAAACGGTGGTTCTCATGCTGATAACAGTATAGATTTTCAGGAATTTATGATCATGCCGGTTGGTGCACAGAATTTTTCTCAAGCTATTCAAATGGGTGCAGAAGTATTTCATAATTTGAAATCGGTACTCAAAAAGCAGGGATATTCAACCAACGTCGGCGATGAAGGTGGTTTTGCTCCTAATCTGAAGTCAAATGAAGAGGCTATTACGGTTATACTCCAGGCAATTGAAAAAGCTGGCTACAAACCTGGTGAAGATATTTTCCTGGCACTCGACCCTGCTTCCTCTGAATATTATCTGCCAGACGAAAATGTATATCACTTGCACAAGTCAACTGGTGATAAATTATCCCCTGCTCAAATGGTAGATTATTGGAACCAGTGGGTAAACAAGTATCCCATTATTTCAATAGAAGATGGTATGGCCGAAGATGATTGGGATGGTTGGAAACTCATGACAGATGCGATGGGTGAAAAAATTCAGCTTGTTGGTGACGATTTGTTTGTTACCAATGTGAACCGTTTGAAAATGGGTATCGACAAAGGAGTTGGTAATTCAATACTCGTGAAAGTTAATCAAATAGGAACGCTTACAGAGACTATTGATGCTGTAAATATGGCTTATCGCAACGCCTATACAGCTGTGATTAGCCATCGCTCCGGAGAAACAGAGGATACCACCATTGCTGATCTGGCTGTTGCTTTGAATACTGGCCTTATCAAAACCGGATCAGCTTCCAGAACAGACAGAATTGCTAAATACAACCAGCTGCTTCGAATTGAAGAAATGCTTGGTTCTACAGCAAAATACCTTGGAAAAGGCTTTAAATATATCAGGTAGTTTTACTGTTTTACTGAATTAAAGAGCTTCAAGATGAGAAATCCTTATTTTGAAGCTCTTTTATATTATTGTTTATCAATACATTAAAATTTAATTAATTTTCTTCAAAAAAACCTTGTAAAACCTATAAATAAGGTTGTATCTTTGCCGTCCCGATAAAAGCTGCGGAACGGCAGTTAAGGGAATCGTTCCATGAATATTTTAGCAATAAAAGAGGAG
>Ga0100391_1002286_pt1 | contig 20390 bp, 19 predicted proteins | sample CryGeymeta201515_FD_81541 | JGI IMG/M metagenome (GOLD analysis project Ga0100391, IMG submission 81541) | Groundwater microbial communities from Crystal Geyser aquifers in Utah, USA - Crystal Geyser metaG 2015-15 | ecosystem: Environmental > Aquatic > Deep subsurface > Groundwater | place: USA... | reverse complement strand
AGATTGTTCATAAATTTTTTAATTCACTGATAATGTGTTAATTACATAATAAACTTATGAACAGTCTCAAGCCTAATTTTTTATGCCTAATTTTGTTCCAAACCTTTTTAGACTGAACTCATTTATCTAAGGTTTAAGAAACCTTTTCCAGTTTTTTCATAATGGAGAAAATAAATGCTGCTGCGATAAGCGACAATACAATAAAGATTGACCAAACCTGCCAGATAGCAACGCGTTCGTATAGATAGCTACCAACCCATAACATCTGATTACCCAGCGCTGTAGCACCAAGCCAACCACCCTGCATCAAACCCTGATATTTGGGCGGAGAAACTTTGGATACAAAGGAGATACCCATTGGGCTGAGGAAAAGCTCAGCAATGGTAAGCGTGAAATAAGTTGAGATGAGATAATAGGAACTTACACGTGGCGAATCGGGCATCAACTCTTTGAAAGGATCCAGACCAATTGATCCTACTAAAAGGATTACAAATCCGATGGCGGTAATGATCATCCCGATACCAATTTTGCGTGGGGCTGATGGCTCCATTTTTCTGCGGTTGAGCCAGGCAAACAAACCAACAATAATAGGAGTAAGCAATACAATCATGGCAGGATTAAAATGCTGGAAAATCTCAGGCGATATCGGGTTAACATCCGCATTATTGGTGTAAAAATAATACACCCCGATAGCAGCCAGAAAAGCAACTGCAGCGCCTATAAATTTAGATTTTGCGCTCGATTTTTTATTTAAAAGTGCACTCAAACCAAATATACCAACAATAATGGACAGCAACGACCAGATGTTAAATATGAGATAAGTGCCGGGGCCAACGGAAGTTTCTGTATAGTCACGTGCAAAAAAGTTCATGGTCAGGCCATTTTGATGGAATGCCATCCAAAAAAAGATTACTACACCAAAAACCAAAAACAAAGCAGTAAGCCTTTGTTTGGTTTCTTCTTTGCTCATTTCAATCACTTTTTCACCTTCTTTAACCACTTTCTTTTTAATATCAGGCAGTTTATTTTTAAAGATTGAATAAATAACAAATGAGATAATCATGGTTACAGCAGCAGCCCCAAAAGCATAGTTGAAGCCTGCACTGTAAGCTGCGAGGTATTTTTCGGCAAATGCTGGCAATTGCTCCAGACTCACAGTTTCGCCGGAAACTTTTGTAGCCAAAACCTGCAAAGGAGTAGTGTCGCCCAAAAGACCATCCTGATATTTATGGATCAGGCCTGGCAGTTCGTTGTCGCGCAGATATCCTTCTGATTTGATAAACCAGTTGATGATACCGGCTGCCACACTTGGAGCAAACAAGGCGCCGATATTGATTCCCATATAAAATACACTAAAAGCAGAATCGCGCAGATGAGCATACTTGGGATCATCGTACATCTGTCCGACAACAGCCTGCAGGTTTCCTTTGAAAAGTCCGTTACCAAAGGCAATTACAAAGAGTGCAACCAAGGTGAAAACCAACCCAAATCCTGGAATAGTCATCAACAAATAGCCGGCAAGCATCGTAATTAAACCAACAAAAATTGTCCCTTTATAATTCATGGTGCGGTCGGCAACAATGCCTCCTACCAGCGCTAATCCATAGATGAGTGCATAAAATACACTATATACAACTCCGGCGTTGGATTCGGTTAAGCCATACTTGGCGGTAAGGTAAAATACCAAAATACCCATCATGGTATAAAAGCCGAACCGCTCTCCCATATTTGCGAAAAACGCAATGATCAATCCTTTTGGATGTCCTTTAAACATAGTTAGTTAGGTTTTAATTATAAAATAGAATAATTGATGTTTGAATTGACTCCTGAAACTTAAAAGAACAAAAATAGAGAAAAAAACATGCCGGCCAACAAAAATCGGACGTCTCGTTAAGTATCAAGAAAGTTTCTAAATTGCAGGGCACACCATGTTTTATCTTGGTGTTTGAATTGCGGTACATTTTTTTAGGAAGGCAAAAAGGAGCCTTGTAATATTTTGAAGGTATATTCGTCTTAACATCAGAACAGCGCCTATGAATTCTGAAGACTTTAAGCAGCAGTTATTTGGATTTAAAAATAAGCTTTACCGCTTAAGCCTGCGTCTTTTATCAGACCAACAGGAAGCCGAGGATGCCGTTCAGGAAACCTATCTCAAACTTTGGAAAATGCGAAAGTCGCTCCATCATTACAACAGTAAAGAAGCCCTGGCCATGACCATGACAAAGAATTATTGTCTGGATCAACTCAAAGCCAAGCGCCGAACCACTTTGCCTTTGTCCAATGATGAGCAAAGCAGCAGCAGTTTACCTGATCCTCATGAACTTACTGAACTCAAGGACGACGCATCAAAAATCAACTTTCTGATTAACGCATTGCCTGAACAACAAAAAATTGTCATGCAGTTAAGGGATGTGGAGCAATATGAGTTTGAAGAAATCGCAAATATTACCGGCATGAATTTGAATGCCGTGCGGGTAAATCTTTCTCGGGCACGAAAGCAAATCCGGCAACAATTGATCCAACAACACAACTATGAAATACGAAGCTATTAATCAACTTATCGAAAAATATTTCGAGGGCCTTACCACCTTGGAGGAGGAATTGCTGCTCAGGGAATATTTTCTGCAGGAAGATCTTCCAAAAGATCACCTGGCACTCAGGCCTATGTTTGGTCTGACTAAAGCAATGCCGATGCTGGACGACAATTCTTTTGAAGCCAGCCTCGAAACCCGAATAGCCGATCGCCGATCTGAATTCGGAAAGACCTTCCGCTGGCCATTGATCGCCGCTGCTGCTGCAATAGCAATATTATTTTTTAGCCTGATCGATTTTAATCAATCTTCAGGTATCGAAGATACATTTAATGATCCGGTTCAAGCTTATGCACAGGCTACAAAAGCCTTGCAATTTGTAGGACTGAAACTCTCTGATGGCCTGAGTGCAACTGCTGTGGCCGAAAATAAATTCGATAAGGGCCTGAGTAAAATGGAAAAACTAAATTGGATAAATGCCGGAATTGAAAATACCATGCGCCTTGGCGAAATTGATCAAACACGAAAACTTTTAAATATTACACATAAACCTTAAAATTTAAAATTATGAAAAAGTATGTTGTTTTCCTGAGTATAGTTTTAATGCTCCCTTTGCTGGGTTTTTCGCAAACCACTTCAATCGATAAACTCTATGAAAAATATGCCGGCAAGGACTATTTTACTTCTATCAACATCTCTTCCGAAATGTTTAAACTCGCTGCCGGGCTTAGCCAGAATATGGAAGGCGAAGATGCCAGAGAACTCAATGATTTAGTGAATCAAATCAACGGCATGAAAATTCTCATTTTTGAAGATTCGCTGAAAAAAAGCAAAATTGATTTTATGTCTGAATTGAATAAATCAGTCAATTTCAATGACTTTGCTGAGCTGATGCGTGTAGAGGAAAAAGATGGAACGGTACGTTTTTTAACGAAGAAAAATAATGAAAACAAGATCAGCGAAATGCTGATGGTTGCCGAAGACAGCGGCGAAGTGGTGGTGATGAGTTTTACCGGTTCCATCGAACTGGAATCTATTGGTAAGCTAGCCAAAACAATGAATATGAAGGGAATGGAAAATCTGGATAAGCTCAATAAAAAGTGATTCTATCCTAAACTTTACTAAAGGGCATCGGTTTAGGCTGATGCCTTTTTTCTCATTTTTAGTTTTTCTACAAGGCAATGATTTAAGTACTTTTGTGCAAAATGATATTATGAATGCTAAAACCATCCGGTGGAAACAGCGTTTTCAATATTTTGAAAAGACAACAGACAGATTAAAAGAAGGTGCCGCAATTTCTAATCCAGATGTTTTTCAGAAAGCAGGGCTTATTCAGATTTTTGAAATCAGTTTTGAACTCGCCTGGAAAATCATGAAAGATTACCTGGAAGCTGAGGGATTTTTGGAAATTAAGTCCCCACGCGATGCCATTAAACAAGCTTTTAATATCGAGTTGATTGCACAGGGACATGTGTGGCTCGAAGCACTTGAAAATAGAAATCTTAGCGTACATACTTACAATGAAGCACTTGCCAATGAATTGGTAAACAATATCAAAAACAGCTACTTACCTTTGTTGCTTGAATTGAAAAATAAACTTTCACAAAAAACCTGATGTTTGGGCTTCAAAAATCTGATATATCTCTGATTAAAGCAATTTTCAGTGAGTATCCCGAGCTGGATAAAGTGATTATTTTTGGCAGCAGGGCAATGGGAAATCATAAAACAGGAAGCGATGTGGATTTGGCACTTTTTGGTAGTTTGCTGACTGAAAAAATAGTTTCCTCAATCCATTTTGAATTGAATGAAAACAGCCTGATGCCGTATTTTTTTGATGTAATTAATTACCACAGCATCAGCACTGAATCATTAAAGGATCATATCAATCAGCAGGGCAAATTACTTTATTTCAAGAAATGAATAAAAAAGCCTGCCAGAAAATCCCGGCAGGCTTTTTGAAAGCTTAAAATTAAACTGGTTAATACGCCCTGGCAAAATAAACCCGCTGTGCCGAAGGTTTTCCGCTATAAATACAATTGCCTTCTTCGGGGTAGCCTTCAATCGGGATCAAACGAATTGTAGCTTTCGTTTCTTCTTTGATTTTTTGTTCTGTCTCGGAAGTGCCATCCCAATGCGCCATCACAAAACCACCTTTTTCAATCCTGTCTTTAAAGTCGCTCCAGTTGTCAACCTTAAAAGTATTCTCATTCCTGAAATCCAAGGCTTTCTGAAAGAGATTCTTTTGAATTTGTTCCAACAAATTAGCCAGTTTTTGTTCCAGGTTTTGCAGGTGAAGCGATTCCTTTTCGAGGGTATCTCTACGTGCTACTTCAACAGTATTATTTTCAAGATCTCGCGGACCGATTGCCAGCCGAAGCGGAATACCTTTCAATTCCCATTCAGCAAATTTATAGCCTGGTTTTTGCGTTGTGCGTCCATCGTATTTCACCCTGATTCCTTTTGTTTCCAAAGCTTTTTTAATTTCATTGGCCTTATCAGAAATCTGTTCGTACTGTTCATCGTTTTTATAAATCGGAACAATAACAACTTGAATAGGAGCGAGTTTTGGAGGTACTACCAATCCGTTGTTATCCGAATGCGACATTATCAGGGCTCCCATCAGGCGGGTAGACACTCCCCATGAAGTAGCCCAAACATAGTCCTGTTTGTTCTCTTTGTTAAGAAATTTCACATCGAAAGCTTTGGCAAAGTTTTGTCCCAAAAAATGTGAAGTACCTGCTTGCAGTGCTTTTCCGTCTTGCATTAATGCCTCGATACAATAAGTTTCCACAGCTCCGGCAAAACGTTCGTTGGGCGACTTTACTCCACGCAGCACCGGAACGGCCATCCATTCTTCAGCAAACTCCGCATAAACCCGCAGCATCTGCTCGGCTTCGGCAATGGCCTCATCTTTGGTGGCATGTGCCGTATGGCCTTCCTGCCATAAAAATTCTGCCGTGCGCAAAAACAAACGTGTACGCATTTCCCAACGAACCACGTTAGCCCATTGATTTATTAACAAAGGCAGGTCGCGGTAGCTTTGAATCCAAGTGCGATAAGTGTCCCAGATAATTGTTTCTGAGGTTGGACGAACGATAAGTTCCTCTTCCAACTTGGCATCTTCGTCAACGATAATTCCTTTTCCATTGGGATCATTTTTAAGCCTGTAATGGGTAACCACTGCACATTCTTTTGCAAAACCCTCCACATGGCTTGCTTCTTTGCTAAAAAAAGATTTTGGGATAAAAAGCGGGAAATAAGCATTTTCGTGCCCCGTATCCTTAAACATCTTGTCCAGAGCCTGTTGCATACGTTCCCAGATGCCATATCCGTAAGGTTTGATCACCATGCAGCCTCTTACTGCTGAGTTTTCTGCAAGATCGGCTTTGGTAACAAGGTCGTTGTACCACTGAGAATAATTATCTTCGCGAGAGGTTAATGCTTTAGCCATGAATTTTTGGTATAGTATTTGTATTTTTACGATGAAAATGCAAAATTAGTAAAATCCCTTGGGGATAACACATAAAAGTCAAGGAGGACGATAAAATGAAAACTTTAAATTTAACCTTCATCGCACTGGTTCTGCTCACAGCAGGATGCGCTTCGAGTGGTGCTGTTTACGACGATGTTTATTATTCACGCGGTGGCAACACTACTGCTGCTCCTGAAAAACAGGAAAAGCTCGCAGAAGCATCACCCAACAAAACTTACACAGCAGCTACAGTAAATAGCAGTAGTAACTACGATTATGAAACTTATTATAAGGATGATGCTGCGCAAGCTGTGAACACTGTTCCGGCCGAACCGGTTTATCAAACCTCCGAAATAGTTACCGAAACTGACGGTACCACCTACACCACAACCGAAACTTATTACGACAGCGATTATGCCAGTCGCCTGAGACGTTTTGGTTCAGGTGCCTCCGCAAGTTTTGGTTATTACGACAGTTACAACACAAATTGTTATGATTGTGGTGGAAGTAATTTCTACCTTGGAGTAGGTTATCCATTTGGCTGGTCATTTGGCTACAGTTATGGCTATCCATATTATGGAAGCCGATACTACAGTCCGTTTTACAGACCTTACTACGGTTACGGCTGGGGTGGTTACTATGATCCTTTCTTTTACGATCCATGGTATGCATGGGGTCCTAGCTGGGGCTGGGGAGGATCATACTGGAGCGGCTACAACCACGGCTATTGGAATGGCTATTACAACGGCTATTATGATGGTGGTGGCGGGGGATATTCGGATTATAACCGTTCAAACAGATATTATGGACACAGAAGCAGTTTGGCAGGCGGATCACCACATCCATCAGGAAGTGCAAGAGGCATTAGAACGGGCGACGACAAGAAAGATACTTATGTTAGCAGTCGCGGTACACGCGGTGGATCAGCTGCAAGCGGCGGAAACACCATCACTGACAAAACCACTTCGGCAAGAGGTAGTAACAGCGGATATACCAGAGGTACAGCTGAACAAAAAACTACCGCTGAACGTGAAGCCAGGACTGAAAGACCTGCTAGTAGAATTGAAAGGCCTCAGCAAACTAAAGATAGAGCTGCATCACCTGCTACAGCAACGCGCGAAAGCCGTCCATCAGCCAATGAAAAAGTTAACGAATACAAAAATCGTTATCAACGGCCAGCAAGCAGCACTGCCACTTCAAGCGATAAACGCTACGAAAGGCCTAAAACTTACAGCTCGCCAAGTGACCGTCAACCCAGATCCAGCTCAGAATATGTGAGGCCACAACGCGAAACCAGAAGTACAACTACAAGTCCGTCAACAAGGTCAACGTATCAATCGAAACCTGCTACCACGCGTCAGACGCCAACTTATTCGAGCCCCTCACGCAGTACAAACACGCGAAGCTACAGCACTCCATCAAGGAGTTCAAGCTCACCCACAAGGAGCTCATCCAGTACGATCTCCAGAAGCTCGTCAGGATCCAGCTCCAGCGGAAGCTCAAGCAGAGGAAGCAGCTCTACGAGAAGTTCCTCATCAGGAGGACGGCGTTAAGCCCTTTGATTGAAGATGGTTGATTAGCTAAACAATTTATTCAGAACCCACAAAAATGCTCTTGGGAGTAACTTGTGGGTTTTTTATTCAAAAAATAATTGCACGATGAAAAGGATAAAATTAACAGGAATACTGCTGCTTATAATGGGATTAACCCAAGCGCAAAATGAAGTAGATGCCTTACGATTCTCACAAAGTTTTTATCAGGGAACAGCACGAAGCATGGCCATGGGGGGAGCTTTTGGAGCACTTGGAGCCGACTTTTCTGCCTTGAGTACTAACCCAGCAGGATTGGGACTTTACCGTAGCTCTGAGTTTACTTTTACCCCTGAAATTTCAACAGCTAAAACAGCTTCAACTTACAATGGTATGTTTGGTGAAGATTCAAGAACAAACTTTGGAATAAGCAATTTAGGCTTTGTATTCACTAATCCCATTCCAGAGGGAGCAACTGCTGCTCCCTGGAAATATTATCAGTTTGCTTTTGGTATGAACAAAACGAACAGCTTCAATAACAGAAGTTTTGTTCGGGGCGATAATGCCGATCATTCGCTTGTGGATGTTTACCTGGATGAAGTTTGGAATTACTATCCGGATGAAATTGAAGCTAATTTCCCATTTGATATTTATCCGGCATGGTATGTTTATGTAATCGATACTATCAGAGATAACAATGGTGATCTGGTTTACACCAGTCCGGTACCTCCGGGAGGAATTCGTCAGCAGGAGCTTACTAAAACCTGGGGTTCAAGCAGTGAGTGGTTATTTGCTGCAAGTGCCAATCTTGATGATAAGCTATTTTTGGGTGCAACCTTAGGACTGCCTTATGTTCGATATTTCAGAGAAACGGTTTACAGCGAAATTGACGTTGCTGATACCATTGCCTTTTTCGACGAGTGGAATTACAGGGAAACTTTAGAAACACGCGGATGGGGAATCAACCTCAAACTTGGTGCAATTTTATGGCCGGTTGACTGGCTCAGAATTGGTGCCGCTTTTCACACCCCTACTTACTATTATGGTTTGAACGATGTGTGGTACACCAGCACAGATGCACGATTGGGACCGGATTATAACCGAAAAGATTCTCCAACGGGTGAATATGAATACGAATTATCAACACCTTTGAAAGCTATCGGAAGTGTAGCCTTTATTATTGGTAAATACGGTTCGCTGAGTGCTGATTATGAGTTTATTGATTACAGCAATATGAAGCTTCGCGCTATTGATTATAATTTCACCGGTGAAAACGACGCCATCAAAAATCTTTATGGTTCGGCCAGTAATTTGCGATTCGGCACTGAATGGCGCTACAGTAGTTTTAGCTTTAGAGCCGGATATGCAATCTACGGCAGTCCCTATAGCCAGGGTGATGATATGGAATTTACCAATCTTTCGTTTGGGTTGGGTTATTCCGAAAGAGACTTTAGCCTCGATTTGGCTTATGTAAAAGGTGAGTACGCTAATAACTATTACCTTTACAGCTCGCCAAATTTTACTACGAATGCAGCAAAACAAGATTTTACTTCAAATCATTTTGCACTAACGGCAAGATTTAAGTTTTAGAATTGGTTTTGAACACACTCAAATGAGATGACTCAATGTTGTCTCATTTTTTTTGTATCCTGCTGATTCCTGCTCTGGCCTTTTGATGGATGCTCATGCGGTAGGTTTCTGGTTTTAGGGTCAAACATTTTTCATAGGCCTGAATTGCTTTGCCGAATTGTTTCTGATTTTCGTATAATTCTCCCATTTTCAAAGCGGCATTGGCAGCATAGTATTCAGGTGAATCTTCGCCAAGCAGCATCGTTTGGGTATAATTTTCGATAGCTGCATCTTTCAAATTAAGTTGATCGGCAACACGACCTTTGCGGTAATAAAGTTCCAACAAATCTTTTTCCTGCAGAACGGAAGCGTTCAATCTATTCATTACTGCATTTGCTTCATGGTAATATCCGCCGTCAAAAAGCAAGCGCGCTTTTAGAAGCACAGGATGATAAATTATTTGCTTTTTTGCTTCATCAATTGCCTGTTTATCTGTTTCCACCTGAGGCGAAGTGTATTTTAAGACATCCTTGAGCTGCATCAGGTATTTACTTGTATCTCCTTGAATAAGTGTTATCCAGGCGATTTTACGAAGGGCATCAGCTTTGTAATTGATGCCCTGAAAATTGGATTCAAAATTTAAGTAATAATTTTGTGAATTGCTATCCAATTTTCTGGCGAGCGTTTCGGCGTATAGGTAATCCAAAAAATGAAACGGGATATCAGATTGTAAAGTTTCACGGTTTTCCAGTAAACGCCTGGCTTTTTCATTATCACCGGTTTTCATCAATAAATTGGCTTCAGCATAGAGCAACAATGGTGTTTTATTTTCTATTTCGTTTAATTTGGAAAGTACTTTTTGGGCTGCCAATGGATCGGCAGAGAAGTTTATTTCAATGAAGCTGAGATAGAAAAGTGTTTCGGGAGTCCAGATTCGTAATTGTTCGTTTTTTTCTCCCAATTCAATGAGTTGCCACAATTGTTTTCTTCCTTCAGGAATACTTCCTTCCATCGACGAAAGATTCAAAACCCATTCATATTCAGGTGGAACATTTCCTAAAATGGCGTTCATTAATCCGGTTCCGAGCAGATTTGGTGCAAAATCAGGAAATTGTTTCTGATTTGCCTTCATGAGAAAATATGCTCTGCGAATTTCCAGTGCTGCAGTAAAATATTCCTTAAACTTCAACCGGATAAAAGCCCATTGCAGGTTTACAACTGCCAAAGACCACTTTTTAAAAGGTTCGTCATCAGGCAACGATTCCAGTTGTTTGATCCTTGCCTTGCGAAAAGCTTCCTTTTCTTTAAACAGTGCTTCCTCTTCTAAAATGAAAACACGCAGAAAATCCTGATAGTTATGCATGAGGGCTTTGCATGCGTTATCCTGAAGTTTGGCATTATTACCTATCAAGCTGTCGGCTTTACTGAATTGTAGATTGAGTGTTGCAATGTAGGCCTTTTTGCATGTATCATTAAAAATCCATTTGGAAGCTAATGATTTATTATTCAACAAGTTGAATAAAACAAAAAACCCCAGAATAAGCCAATATTTTTGCACAGTTCAAAATAAGTTAAGAATGGTAAAACTAACAAAAAAGGGAATAACGCTTAAGTTATTCCCTTCATTAATAACGAATTCTTGAAATTAGGCTGAGTAATGCTGAGCAATTTCGTGATCGACCAAGATACGTCCGCAATACTCACAAACAATGATTTTTTTGTGCATTCTGATGTCCAATTGGTGCTGAGGCGGGATTTTATTGAAACAACCACCACAAGCATCACGTTCAATCTGAACTACTGCTAAGCCGTTTCTGGCATTCGAACGGATACGTTTGTAAGCAACTATTAGGCGATCTTCTATGAGTTTTTCGTTAGCTTTTGATTTTTCAATCAGCGCTTTTTCATCTTTTTCTGTTTCTTCGATAATGGATTGTAGCTCTGATTTTTTTACATCCAAATCAGCATTACGCTCTTTCAATTTTTCTTTAGCTATTTTCATCAATTCTTCGAGTTCGGTGCGCTTTTCTGTGAATTCACGGATACGCTTTTCTGCCAACTGAATCTCTAGCGTTTGAAACTCAATTTCTTTCGAGAGTGAATCATATTCACGATTATTGCGTACATTTTGTTGTTGTTCTTCGTAGCGCTTAATCAATGTTTCGCTTTCTTTCATGGCTTGTTTTTTCTCCGTAATAGCTTTCGACATCGATTTCATTTCGTTGTCGATATTATCCACGCGGGTTTCAAGGCCAATTATTTCATCTTCCAGATCCTGCACCTCAAGCGGAAGCTCACCGCGGATGATGCGAATTCTGTCGATTTGCGAATCAATCTGCTGTAGCGAATAAAGCGCAACAAGTTTTTGTTCTACACTAACTTCTGCAACTTCTTCTACCTGAGCTTGTTTGGTGGCTTTTGTTTTCTCAGCCTGCTTTTCAACTGCCATATTTTGATCTTTTATAAATTTCGGAAATACCTGACTGCATTTGTATGCTCTTCTGAAATCAGGGCTGCAAAATTAGGAATTTTTTTCCGAATCAACTCAGCCATTAATTCTTTCGTAAATTGTTCAGTTTCAAAATGCCCTGCATCCACCACAAGTAATTCGCCATCGGCTTCAAAAAAATCGTGGTATTTCAAGTCGGCTGTAACAAAGGCATCAGCTTTGGCGGCTTTTGCCTGCTGTAATAAAAAAGCACCCGATCCACCACAAATCGCTATATGTTGCATTTTTTTTCCTGTAAAAGCAGTGTGTCTTAAAAAAGGAGTACCCAGTTTTTCCTGAATGAGATTTAAAAAATCAATTTCTTCAAGCGCTTGGTCGAGTTTGCCGATCATACCAGCTCCAATTTCGTTGTGTGCATTATCAAGCGAAAATATATCATAAGCCACTTCCTCGTAAGGGTGAGCGTATTTCATAGCCTGAATGACTTTTTCAACTAAAAAAACTGGCACGATAGTTTCAATTTTTATTTCTGCCTCCTGATGTAATTGTCCCACCTGTCCAACAAATGGATTTGTATTATCTCCTCCTCTAAAAGTACCTGTTCCAGTGGTGTTAAAGCTACAACTGTCGTAGTCTCCGATATGTCCTGCGCCGGCTTCAAACATGGCCTGACGCACCTGACCTGCTTGGGCGGTCGGACAAAAAACACCTATTTTTCTGAGATTCCCACTTGCAGTGCTAAGGATGTTCAGGTTTTTCAATCCAAGCACAGCCGCAAGCTTGCCATTTACACCATTTTTTATGTTATCCAGATTGGTGTGCATAGCCGCAATCGCAATATCGTTTTTAATTGCAGCACTTACTATTCGCTCGACTGGATTGTTGTTTGCAATACGTTTTAAACCTTTAAAAATTAGTGGGTGGTGAGCAATAATGAGACTGCAGTTCTTATTAATGGCCTCTTCGATCACTGCCTCGGTAACATCAATTGTAAGTAATGCCTTTTCTATTTTTGTTTCAGAGTTCCCAATCAGTAATCCTGAGTTATCATAAGATTCCTGAAGCGAGAGATCAGCTACTTCGGTAATTGATTTTAATAAATCTTTAATTTTCATGTTTTTTTTTCAAATTAATAATTTGCTCAAGCCTTTCTGGCTTTTATAAATTCCACAGCATTAACACAAAAGCTTGCTATTTACTATTTTTTTTGCGAATACACAGTCAGTCAGTTATGAAATCATTTTTTTTAAGTAGCGTAAAAATACATAATTTTGAAACTGCTTAAGTATGGAATAGGATCGTTTAATATTAACCTTGTATTTAACTTTGTTAGACATGCGCTTTATTTTATTGCCATTGATTTGGATATATCAGCTAATTTTAGTTGTGCGCCATGTATTGTATGATTGGGGTTTATTAAGTGCGGCACGATTTCAAGTTCCTGTGATTTGTGTTGGTAACCTTGCCATGGGCGGTACAGGCAAAACACCACATATAGAATATTTAATCAGATTATTTAAAAATGATTTCAAGACGGCTGTGCTAAGCAGAGGCTACGGAAGAAATTCAAAAGGCTTTAAACTTGCTTCGGGTAATATGACCTACCGCGAAATAGGTGATGAACCTATGCAGTATTTTAAAAAGTTTGATGATATTGTCGTGGCTGTTGATGAAAACAGAGCAAAAGGTGTTGATACATTGTTGAAAATGCCAGATCCACCACAAATAATTTTGCTGGATGATGCCTTCCAGCATCGGGCTATTGATGCAGGACTAAATATATTACTCACAGATTATCACAATCTTTATCCTAACGATTTTCTTTTCCCGGCAGGACAGCTCAGGGATATTAATGCTGCAGCTAAACGTGCTGATATTATTGTTGTTACTAAAACCCCAAAAGTTTTCTCGCCTTTTACACGCAGAAGACTCACCGAGATAATACAACCTAAACCTCATCAAAAGCTTTATTTTTCTTTTCTTAGTTATGGGAGAATGATACCTGTAGGAGAGGTGGCTCAAATTGCTGTGCCAAGAAAAATTTCAACGGTATTGATGTTTTGTGGAATTGCAAATCCGTATCCCCTTCAGGAGTTTTTGCAAAAAAAATGCACTGAATTAATAACAGTTGATTTTCCTGACCATCACACTTTTCAAAAAAAGGACATGTATCACATTATAAATGAATACAAAAACATCCTTGGCAAAAATAAGATCATCGTAACAACCGAAAAAGATGCCATGCGTTTAATCGATTCTCCTTACTTTAGCCTGTTCAAAAATATACCACTGTTTTATGTTCCGGTGGAAGTGAAATTCCACGAGGAAGAACAGCAAAGTTTTGATCAACAGCTAAATGAATATGTTAGAACAACTACAGCAAACCGTTAACTACATTCGGTCGATTGATGATTTTGAACCTGAAATAGGTGTAATTTTAGGAACAGGGCTCGGAGGTTTGGTAGATGAGATGGAGATTGTTTCTGCAATTTCTTACGAAAATATTCCACATTTTCCTGTTTCTACTGTGCATGGCCATCAGGGGCGTTTGATTTTTGGTAAGCTTAGTGGCCGCAGGATCATTGCCATGCAAGGACGCTTTCATTATTATGAAGGCTATTCTCCTGCCGCGTTAACATTTCCGATACGGGTGATGAAAATGTTGGGAATAAAGTTGTTAATCGTTTCTAATGCAAGCGGTGGCCTAAATCCTGAATTTGCCATTGGTGATTTGATGTTTATAAATGATCATATCAATTTGATGCCCAATCCTTTAATTGGTAAAAATGACGATCGCTTAGGCACGCGATTTCCGGATATGAGTGAAGCTTACGATAAAAATATTCTGAAATTGGCTCATGAAGTGGCCGAATCGCTTGCCATTAAAGTGCATGAAGGTGTTTACGCCGCTGTATCAGGACCCACCTTCGAAACGCCTGCTGAATATCATTACATCCGTGTGATTGGTGCTGATGCAGTTGGGATGTCAACCGTACCTGAAGTGATAGTGGCTCGCCACATGAAATTACCTGTTTTTGCTGTTTCTGTGATCTCTGATCTTGGTGTAATAGGAAAAATTCAGGAAATATCGCACGAAGAAGTGGTTGATGCTGCTGGAAAAGCACAACCTCTGATGACACAGATTATCAAAGAATTACTACAAAAAGATATTATTTAAAAGCTATATGTCACTAAAGGGCAGACACATCTATTTTGCATCTGATTTTCACCTGGGAGTACCCAATCACGACAGCAGTTTGAAGCGAGAGAAAAAGCTGGTCGCCTGGCTTGAAAGTATTCGTTATCAGGCAGCTGAGATTTTCTTGATGGGTGATGTGTTCGACTTTTGGTTTGAATACACAACGGTGGTGCCCAAAGGATATGTGAGGCTTTTAGGCAAGTTGGCAGAAATCACCGACAGCGGAATTCCGGTGCATATCTTTAGGGGAAACCATGATATATGGGCCTTTGATTACCTGCAAAAAGAAGCTGGCATCAATTTATATCGTAAACCACAAATAAGAGAGTTCAATGGCAAAAGTTTTTATCTGGCGCATGGCGATGGCCTTGGACCGGGAGATAATGGCTATAAATTTTTGAAAAAGGTTTTTGAAAATCGCTTTAATCAGTGGCTTTTCCGATGGTTGCACCCTGATCTTGGAACGAGGATGGGGCTGTATTTCTCTCATAAAAGCCGGATTGCCAATGTGGCTCGCGAAGAAAAAAGCAATTTTAAAATCGTTGCCGAAGAAGAAATGTTGTTTCATTATTGTCAAAACCTCATTAAATCAGGAGAGCAGCACGACTTTTATATTTTTGGTCATCGGCATATTCCACTGGATTTTAAGCTAAATGAAAAGGCTAGAATGATTATTTTGGGTGATTGGGTTACGAATTTTACCTATGCCGTATTTGATGGTGAAAAATTGGAATTGAAACGATTTCATTTATAGTATAATCCCATCCAGTCGTGGACGGTATAACCATCATTTATTGCCCAATTAAATTTTATTCCCTTACAAAACTTTGCAAATCAAATTTCTATGTTCTTGATTCTGATCCCGTAGGGATCAAATACGGGTAGAAAAATATTCCAATAAAAATCATTCCGTCCCGTAGTGGACGGCATATTACAACAAAAATGATGATTATTGATTTATGAAGATATCAATCAATATTCAGCTTTATATTAAACAGGTTGAAAAACATAGCGTTCATCGAAGGGAACCTCGAATTCTTCCAAAAACTCAATGTATTCTTCCAAAAATGTTTTTTTGCGATGATGAATTTTCTGATCTTTAATGTAATCAATGACGTTATCAACCTGTGACTTGCTGTAAGAAAACCCGCCAAATCCCTCCTGCCAGGAAAAACGTCCCGTAACAAATCCCTTTTGGTTAATCCATTTTGAAGAATCTCCTTTTACTTGCTGCATTAAATCCGACAAGGATTGATTAGGTCTCATTCCAAAAAAAATATGGATGTGGTCTGGCATACCATTGATAGCTAAAACTTTATGCCCGTAGTTTTGGATAATCCCTGTGAGATAACGATATAATTCTATTTCCCAGGAAGGTTTGATAACACAATGGCGATTTTGAACCGTGAAGACGGTCTGAATATGAATTTGGGTGTATGTGTTGGCCATAAGGATTTGTTTTATCCATCAAATCTAAAAATAATTTGTGAATCATATTTTTTTTGTGGTTTGCATAATTCCGTCCCTGACGGGACGGCAAATTTGTTGGTCAATTTTTTCTACCCACATTTGGTGCCTAACGGCACCAAGCAGTTTGATCTAATATAATGTATTGAATATTAAGCTAAAAGATCTTGAAGTTGATCCCGTAGGAGATCAAATACGGGTAGAAAAACATTCCAAAAAAGACCATTCTGTCCCGTAGCGGACGTTATAATTGGCATTTTAATTTTGCAATGAAACATTATTTTTTCAAAAACCGTTGCAAATCAACCTCCGGATTCAATGGTTTTTGATATAACAAATGCTCCACAAATTGTTTCCTAAGCCATGGTGCAATCATAAGCCCACGCGCACCCAAGCCATTAAAAATCGCCAGTTGTGGGTACTCAGGCTGTGCGCCGATAACCGGACGCCGATCTGCAACAGCAGGCCGTACACCTGCTTGATGATCAATCACTTCAACTTTAGTATTTAAAAAAGCAGCCAGCTTGCCTAATAAATTTACTCTTGCCGATACAGTGGGTTCATCAGATAGATCGTCCCAGTTATAGGTTGATCCCAAACGAAATAAATTGTTACCCAAAGGCAATAAAAACACGTCTTTATTGAGTAAATAATTGCTTTTTAGGTTTTCAATTTTCAGCGTTAGCAATTCCCCTTTTACCGGACGGAAAGGAACAAAATCAAAAAACGGGTTTTTCACAGCCTGCCAGCCTTCACAGAAGATAAGTTTGTGGGCTTGACAACAATTTTTATAAGTAACTCCATCACTCGAAAGATGCAGCTCATCCAAATCAAATCTTTCCGATAACATAACAGCCCGACCAGCTACAATTTTATTGATTTCCTCCAGAAAAACGACAGTATCCAACCAATATCCCTGCACAAAACCTGCACCGAAAGGTTGAATAAGCAGTTCATTATCTGTAACATAACCTATGCTATCAATCCATTGGGCAATCGCTGGCTTTGTTATTTTCTGCTGCCACAAGACCTCATCCTGTTCTCCGAAAATTTTGGCGATTGTAATCGGATACAAAAAGCTTCTTTGTGAAATTTCTTCAATCGATTGGTAGAAATTTACCGCCTCTGGCAGCAGTTCGTTAACCTTCCAAACCGGTGTCAGGTATCTGAAAACTAATGGATTAATCAGTCCGGCTGCAACTGCTGTTGAGCTTTTTTCTTGTCTGGAATGTATCCAGCAAACATGTTGTCCTTGTTGTGTAAGTTGATAAACCAACACACTTCCGGCAAGTCCGCCACCCACGACGATTTGATCAAAATGATCCAAAACTCAGACAAATTTTGCAATCAGTTCAACTAATCGGCTGGCATAACCCATTTCGTTATCATACCAGGCTACTACTTTTACAAGTTTATTTTTGTCGCCCAGCACAGCCGTTAGGCCGGCATCAAAAACAGCGGAATGGGTATTTCCAATTACATCTGTTGATACAATAGGATCTTCGGTATATTGTAAAATTCCTTTGAGCTCGTTCTCGGCTGCAGCCTTAAAAGCTGCATTTATTTCTTCTACACTGGTCGATTTATCCAGCGTGCAGGTAAGGTCGGTAAGCGATCCATCCGGCACTGGAACACGAATTCCCGCACCTCCAAGATTTCCTTTCAGGTGAGGGAAAATTCTGGTAGCGGCTTTGGCAGCACCGGTTGTAGTTGGCACGATAGAGTGGGCAGCAGCTCGTCCGCGACGCCAATCCTTGTGTGGCCCATCTACAAGGTTTTGATCTTTGGTATAAGAATGTACCGTTGTGATGAACCCTTTTTGAACTCCCCAGTTTTCGTGCAGTATTTTTATCAAAGGAGCCACATTATTGGTTGTACAGGAGGCATTCGAAATCAGGTCTTCATCCCTGTTGATCAAATGATCATTAACACCTAAAACAATATAGGGAACATCTTCGCGGATGTCTTTGGCCGGAGCCGAAATGATCACTTTGCGCGCTCCGGAAGCATCAATATGTTGGCGGGCTTTTTCGGGTTCAGTAAAAAAACCAGTTGATTCAATCACCACATCAATTGCCAACTCTTTCCAGGGTAGCTGTGCCGGATCGGACTGATTCAAGACCTTTATTTTCTTGCCATTCACCAGCAAGTAATCTCCTTCTACACTGATATCTCCCTGAAATGCTCCCTGAACGGAATCGTACTTCAGCAAGTGCGCAAGATTATCCGTTTCGGCGAGGTCGTTTATAGCAATAACTTCCATATCATTTCTGAGCATCAATCTTCTGAAAGTGATGCGGCCAATACGGCCAAACCCGTTTATCGCAATCCGAATAGGCTTCATAATTCTTAGCTTTAAACGGCAAAGTTAGGATTTTGAGGGCTGCCAGCCAATGAAAAGTTTTGGAGCGGTTTTGAAAGAGGTTTTACTCGAATCAATTTCGCTGTTCGTTTCTTAAATAACATTAAAACAAGCAGAATCAAATAATTTATCAATCAAAACCCTCGTTTATAGGATGCCTAAAAACCAGAAATTCCTTATTTTTACAAAAAATTATTTACCACTAAAATTTTACTAATGGAAAAAATCAAAACGTACATCGAATCCAACAAAGACAGATTTTTAGACGAGCTTTTCGGACTGATTCGTATTCCTTCGATCAGTTCGCTTAGCGATCATAAACCTGATATGCAAAAAGCTGCTGAATACTGGCGCAACAGTATTTTAAAAGCCGGAGCTGATAAAGCAGAAGTGATGCCTTCGGATGGCAATCCGGTTGTTTATGGTGAAAAAATCATTGATCCTGATTTTCCTACCGTACTGGTTTACGGCCACTATGATGTGATGCCTGTTGACCCTATCGAATTGTGGAATAGTCCGCCATTTGAACCTGAAATAAGGGATGGAAAAATCTGGGCGCGTGGTGCTGATGACGATAAGGGTCAGGCTTTTATGCATGCCAAGGCTTTTGAAACTTTGGTGGCTACAGATAGTTTGCCCTGCAATGTAAAATTCATGATAGAAGGCGAAGAAGAAATTGGTTCTCCCAACTTAGGTAAATGGTGCGAGCAACATAAAGATATGCTTAAAGCTGACGTGATTTTGGTTTCAGATACCAGCATGATTGGTCCTGACGTGCCCTCAATCACAACAGGATTGCGTGGCTTGGCTTACTGGCAGGTTGAAGTTACGGGACCTAATCGCGATCTGCATTCTGGTTTGTTTGGCGGAGCCGTTGCCAATCCTATCAATGTGTTATCGAAGCTAATTGCTTCTATGACAGATGAAAACAATCATATCACCATTCCTGGTTTTTATGATGATGTGCTTGAATCCACTCCCGCAGAAAGAGAACTTTTAAACAAAGCTCCTTTCAGTGCAGAAGCTTATAAAAAAGCTATTGATGTGGAAGAGTTGAATGGCGAAAAAGGTTATACAACCATCGAGCATACAGGCATCAGACCCACTTTTGATGTTTGTGGTATCTGGGGTGGTTATGCCGGTGAGGGTGCCAAAACCGTGCTTCCTTCAAAAGCTTATGCCAAGATTTCGAGCCGTTTGGTGCCTAATCAACATCATAAAAAGATAGAGGTGATGTTTAAAGAACATTTTGAAAAGATCGCTCCAAAATCTGTAAAAGTTAAGGTTGAATACCTGCATGGCGGACAGGCTTATGTATGCCCGATCGATCTTCCGGCCTACAAAGCAGCCGAGAAAGCTTATATGGATGTTTATGGCAAGCAGCCAATCCCAATGCGTAGCGGTGGGAGTATCCCGATCATTTCAACTTTTGAAGAAATCTTGGGTTTGAAATCCGTATTGATGGGCTTTGGCCTTGAATCAGACGCTATTCATTCGCCCAACGAAAACTATCCCCTGGATAATTTCTACAAAGGCATTGAGTCAATTGCAGCTTTCTACGGGCATTTTGCTAAGATGTAAGCAAAAATCTACACATAAACAAAAGCTTGTCTTCCCCATAGCCAAGGACTTATCCGGAGGTTATGGGGAAGTTTTTTTTGGCTGATAAGATTAGGAATCTGTTTACAATTAACCCAACTTGCGGCCAAATCATCAAAATCCAAGAAAAAGCAGCCTAAAATGAAGTATTTTTGGGTATAAATGGGGTTGTTTGGCTCGGTTTATTTTGTAACAGGTTGATAATCAATTTCT
>Ga0100391_1002280_pt1 | contig 20419 bp, 18 predicted proteins | sample CryGeymeta201515_FD_81541 | JGI IMG/M metagenome (GOLD analysis project Ga0100391, IMG submission 81541) | Groundwater microbial communities from Crystal Geyser aquifers in Utah, USA - Crystal Geyser metaG 2015-15 | ecosystem: Environmental > Aquatic > Deep subsurface > Groundwater | place: USA... | reverse complement strand
TAGGCGATGACGGTGCTGGCCGCGCCCAGGATCAGCGGTGCCCGAATGTTCCTGACGGCCAGCGCGGGGCGGCCAGCGGAATGGGTCAACAGGTGGACCGGATAGTCGATCGCAACACCCAGCAAGGTAAAACCGAAGGCCAGCGTCAGTCCGTGGATCCGGCCGTCGAACAGAAAGGTGACGGTCAGCAATCCACACACAACGCCGGTGGCCAGCGGTATGGCGCCGACCATCACCAGCAGCGGCGAACGCCACGCCCACAACAGTACGACGAGCACAAACAGGCCACCGAACATGCTCAGGCGTGTGGCAGCGGTGCGGCTGCGTTCGGCGCTGTCGACGGCGATTATAGGGGCACCGGCCAGCGTCAGATCGAGTCCGGCGGTGGATATCGACGCCATTTTCTGTCGAAGCTGGTCGATCAGCCGGGCCTGCTCGGCGATTTCGAAAGGAGGATGGGCGCTGACGATAATGAGCAGCGCGCGATTGTTATCGAGCTCGTTTGAGGCCTCCAGCCAGACGCCGTCGCGGGTCTCCGGGGCATGCGCGGGCGCCAGCCGCTCGGCGACGGCCTGGACCAGCCCAAGCGGGTCGGAGCCCACCCGCTCCCGGACCCGGCTGCCGGCCAGCGCCAGTTCCGAAATTCGCTCTGCCAGTGCCGATTCGATCGCTGCCGGTTCGGTGCGCGATGCGATATCGGGCAGCAACGCGAAGCGGTGCATGTCGAGCAATTCCAGCAGTTCCCGTTCCTGCCATAGTTCACCGTTGTCCACCCGCACCACTGATGCCAGTGAGCGCCACTCTTCGGCGGCCTCGCGGCTGGCCTCGACCAGTCGGTCCGGATCGTCTCCGGAGATCGCCGCGAAGATCAGTCGGCCGCCGGCTCCGGAACCGATCTGGTCCATGACCATGGCCTGATGCGCGTCGGATGGGGGTGGTAGAAAGGCGTCGATGCGATGGTCCACCTCCAACCGGACGAGCAGCAAGACGGCCAGTAGGGCAAGCAGCACCAGCGTCAGCAGCGGCGCCCAGGCCTGCTTCATGGCGCGGCGTGAATCCGGGTGCGAACGATCTCGCCGCCGGCCAGATGCAGGCTGAATTGCCGGATCCGTGCCTCGCTGCCGCACACGGTCAGTCGCTCTACGCTTTCGGCCAGCTGGTCGGCGCGCGGACGCAGGACCAGTTGCCAGGCCGACCAGTCGCCCTGGACGGTGGTGTCGAAATGTTCCGACAGGGCGGCGGCATTGCCGGCAAGAATGCCGTTGAGCGCGTGATAAAACACTTCCAGCTCCGGTGCGCGCCGCAGCCGGAATCGCCGTTGCCGACCGTCGCCGCGGTGTATCTCGACATGCGAGGCGCTCAGGATCTGGGTTTCGGCTTCGGGGGCGAGAATTTCGCGGATCAGCCGTCCGCGCTCGTCGTGGCGCAGGGTGCCGGAGATCTCCAGGTCCTCGACCAGCAGCTCGGACTGACGAAACTCGGTAAAGCCCACCTCGGTGGCCGGCTCTGTGGCAAGGGCGCCGAGAAGGCCGGCAAGGTCAAGCTCGCCGTCCTGCACTTGGCCCAGTAAAAGCACACTAATCAGGATTCCAGAAATCATAGAAGTTGAACCAGTTGTACGGGTAACGCCTGGCATGATATTCCAGCCGCCGGGCGTAATTGGCAAGCCATTGATCCAGCAGCGCGCGGCGCTGCTTGCGGTCTGTTGTGTGCGGCCCGGGACGCTCCAGCGGCTCGAACACCAACCGGTAGCTGCGACCCCCATCGTACAGCCCCAGTCCCAGAAAGACCGGCACGTCGAGGATCCAGGCAATCGACAACGGCGAGATCGGAAACGGCGCCGGTTCACCGATAAACGTCACCCGGTCGGTGGGTTCGAGGCTGTGGGCACGGTCACCGAGCATGGCGACCATGCCGCCGGTGGACAACACCTGTGCTATCTCGAGCACGATTTGCGGACTCGGCTTGCGCGCTTCGATGACGCTGTCGCGCAATTCGGGCTGGAGGTCTTCCAAAACGCGCGTCATCAGGTTGTTGTGCTCGCGGTCCATGACCACCTTGATGCGGCGACAGTCTTCAGGCGCCTGTTGACTGATTGCCCGCAAGGCATCGAAGCTGCCCAGGTGAGCGCCCAGCAGCAGGCAACCCTTGCCATGTCGAAGCGCGGCGATCAGATCCGCTTCACCTTCGGTGTGAATCTCGAGTTCGTGTTCGCGGCCGGAAAACAGCAGTACCCGGTCGACGATGGTCATGGCGAAAGTGTAGATGTGTCTGAGTACACCCAGAGTACCCCGCTGCGGGGCGCCGACGCGTTCGAGCCAGGCGCGCGAGGCGCGCCTTTCGTGCCCGCGGACGATAAAGAAGTACAGTGTGGTGGGAAACATGCACAGGCGTGCAAACCCGCGCCCGATATTCAGAATGCTCCATCGGATTATCAGCAACGACAAACGGCTGCCGCCTTCGGGTTGTTCACGCCAATGGGTCATTTCTGTACTGCCCCTGCGCGATTAGCGCTCCGCTGGTTGATTCGATGCGGAACTTGAAATATTGCCCGTCGCCATCCAGCTCGATTCGAAATGGCTGGTTCGGACCCACGGCCTGGATAAATCTGATCCGCTTCCAGGTATTTGGGGAGTCGCAAACTCCGAAGTGGTTGGTCGCCTGTTCGGCGACCATGGATAAAAGCACGGCGCCGGGAACGACGGGATCGGAAGGGAAGTGTCCGGGGAATGCGGGGTGGCTGTCCGGCACGCATGTGATTTCCGAAACGCATTTCACTTGACTGCCTTATGCTCCTGGCTGAACATTTGCAGTACGGATTGCCGCGGCAGCTTGCCCGATTCAGCCCGTGGCAATGAATCAACCAGGTGCAATGGTCGCGGAATGAACGCGGCGTCAACCCGGGCTGCCAGATGGCGACGTACCTGGGCTGCGGTCAGGCTCGGGGCCACGACCATGGCCGCCAGGCGACCGGTCGCGCCATCGTCGTCTTCCGGGGGCTGGAAGATGACGCCGTCAACAACTCCCGGAATCTGCAGCAAGAGCTTCGTCAGTTCGATTAGCGAGGCGCGTTTTCCGGCGATATTGACCAGGTCGCTTTCGCGCCCGACCAACCGAAAGCGCCCGTCAGGCTCGAACTGGAGTCGGTCCATGAGACGAACCGGCTCGGGCAGGTGAGCGGCGTGGATGCAGGTGTGCCCATCTTCGCGCTCTGCGGAGAATCCGGGCAGGAATCGCCACAGGGGTTCACGCACCGGCTGACGTTGCGCCAGGCACCCCGCTTCGGAACAGCCATAGACTTCCACGACTCTTGCGCCGGCGGCAGCTTCGAGCCGCGCTGCCAGGTTCGGGTCAAGCGGTGCAGTCGCCGACAGGATCCAGTCAGTTTGCGGCAGTTTGAGCCCGGTCTCGATCAGCGCACGAAGATGCACCGGCGTGCTGATCAGGGTGCGCGGTGTGGGCAGGCGCTCGAGCTGGCTGATCAGGTCGGCGACGAACAACGGATGTGTGCTGGCTATGGGCTGCGCCGCAAACCAGGGCATGAGTACGGAGGTTTCCAGGCCCCACATATGATGCGGCGGAACGGTTGCCAGCGCGAAATGCAAGCCGTCGGGGACATAGGCCGTGTTGATTCGGCTACTTTCGAACAGCGTGTGCCAGGACTTGTGAATGCGGGATGCCGCACCGGTACTGCCCGAGGTAAACACGATGGCGGCCAGATGAGCGGCCGGCAGCTGTGGAATCCGCGAGCACTCCGGTGCTGATTGCGCGATAGTGCCAACCTCGATCACCGGGCAGTTCACTGGTTCGATCGCCTCGTCGCTGATCACGATGCTGCCGGGATACTCGCGGAGCAGGCCGGCGATGGTCGCCGGCAGGCGATTGGCCGGCAGCAGATTGGTGCCGCCGGCGAGCATCGTGGCAGCAAACGCTACCGAAAAGACATGCCGGTCGCGACAAAGGTTGATCGCGTGAGTGAAGTCCGGCAGGCGCTCGGCAAGTTGCCAGGCGCGACCAATCAGCACCGCCAGCCGGATGGGTTGACCGCTGTGCCAGGCCACCGGCTGATCCGGGGCATGAACCGACAGCGGAAGGTGATTCATGCCGACAGGCGCTCCGGGCGGACACGCGCGATGGCCACGAGGAATCCGGGCAAAGACCACGGCGGATGCTGCGGAAATCGATGACGGCGCAAGCGCAATTCCAGGGTCAGCGTGAACAACACGCTGGCCGGAACGACACCGACCACCCAGATCAACCACCATGCTGCTGCGCCGGTTGCCGCCAGCGCTGCCGCACCCAGACCCAGGCTGCCCAGGATCAGCACCCAGACCCAGGTCCACAGACGCAACCACGCGATCGCCCCGGGCGGGAGGTGCTGATCGCGATCGGCCTCGATCACCCGCGCGAAGCGCTCGATCATCGGCCGACGGGCGCGCCCCAGAGAGTACGCGAACAAGCTCGTCAGCGTCAGCAGGATCAGGGTCGGAGGCCACAGCGCCAGCGCCGGATAAAGGAAAACCAGACCGGCCAGAAGCGATGCCGCGGCCGCCACTCCGGCGTGTGCCCATGTTCTCGGAACACCGACCATGGCAATGGCCAGAAGCGGCATGCCCAATGCCCGGTAGCCAGGTTGCTCAAGCCACCAGGCCAGCACCACCAGGGCCGGATAACCGGCCAGTGCCAACCAGCGCAGGATCAGGATTTCGGAGAATTCGTTACGCGCCGAAGACATGGCCGGTTATTCGCGCAGTGACTCGATGTGGTCGCTGAGCGAGCGAAGATTGGTGAATGCATGTTGCGTATTGTCGTCATCGGCACGGATCTGTACGCCATAAGTCTGTGAAATGGCAACGGCCAGTTCCAGGGCGTCGATCGAATCCAGTCCGTAGCCGCTGCCAAACAATTGAACCTCCGGCTCGATTTCCTCGGGTGCCAGATCTTCGAGGTTGAGTGATTCGACGATGAGTTCGGCCAGCATCCGCTCTTTCGGCGTCTGCCCTGCGTCCATGTGGTTGCTCCCTTAAGTAACCGCTATATTGTTGGAATGGCTACAGGCCGGCGGGTCGTGTGGCCGCGTTCACTTTTAGCTGCCGTGGCGATCGGGCGGCGCGGTCGTTCCGCGCCGACCCGTGCCCTGGAATAGCCAATAGGTGGTCATTATAATGGCTGCTGACTTGCCGCAGCGAATTGCCCGCGCGGGATCTTGAGGATATCAACCATAGTGTCTGCAACAATGCCCCAACCCATGCCTGCAAGCGTTGATGTCGCCGTCATCGGCGGCGGCCCGGCCGGAACCACGCTCGCCAACCTGGTCGCACGGGCCGGCTGGTCGGTGCTGGTGCTGGAGAAGGATCGTCATCCCCGGTTCCACATCGGCGAATCGCTGCTGCCCCACAACATCAGGATTTTCCGACGCCTGGGCCTGGAGCAGGCGCTGGCACGCATCGGCGTGTACAAGCCTGGCGCGGACTTTACCTCCGACGCCCCGAACGAGGACGTTCAAGGCATCCGGTTCGACGATGCGCTGGATGTGCCCGATGGCTGCGGGCACGCCTATCAGGTGCTGCGCTCCGAACTCGACCGCCTGTTGTTTGACGCGGCCGGTCGGGCCGGCGCCACCCTGGTGGCGGACGCTCGGGTACGTAATGCAGATTTCGAGCCCGGCCAAAAGCCCGTGCTGAGCATAGAGCACGCCGGCCGCGAGCATCGGGTCACGGCACGCTATGTGGTGGATGCCAGCGGTCGCGATGCATTCCTCGCGCGCAAATTCCAGTCGCAGCGGCGCAATCGCGCACACGGAACCGCGGCGCTTTACGGCCACTTTCGCAACGTGCACAGGCGTGCAGGTGAAGCGGCCGGCAACATCAGCATTTACTGGTTCGATCAGGGCTGGATCTGGATGATTCCGTTGCCGGATGGGGTCATGAGCGTGGGCGCGGTCTGCAATCCCGAGTACCTGAAGCTTCGCGGCAAGAACGTCCAACGCTTCTTTGAGGATACCCTTCGGCGAAATCCGCATGCCTGGCGACGCATGGAGGCAGGTGAGCCGGTCTCGTCAATTACCGCGACCGGCAACTATTCCTATTATTCCCGGAGACGTGACGGGGAGCGCTGGCTGATGATCGGTGATGCCGGTGTTTTCGTCGACCCGGTGTTCTCCTCCGGCGTGTACTTCGGCATGCACAGCGCGGAACTGGCCGCCGATGTGATCCTGGCCCATCTGGCCGGCAAACGCCTTCAGGCGGTTCGCGCACGAAGACGATTCCGACGCCGGGTGCGACGCGGCGTTCGCGAACTTTCATGGTTCATCTACCGTTTCCCCGGGCCGGCGATGCGGCATTTGTTCCTGCGCTCCAGAAAAGTGTTCGGCGTTCGCCAGGCGGTGATTTCGGTGCTGGCCGGCGACGTATACGAGAACCGCGGCGTGATCTGGCGCCTGCGTGTGTTTCGCCTCATTTACGCTATGGTCAGTCTGCGCTACCTCCCCGGCGCGTGGCGCGCCAGAAGGCAACGTCGTCGGAATGCCGCCGTAGAGTTCGACAATGCGACCTGACTATCGCAGCCACCTCTGTCCAGTGGCAGGTTCGCCGGCGGTTCGGGTCGTGCCGCGATCCGGCGGGTACAGTTTGATCGACTACGCCGCCGGCGCGTCGGGCCAGGGGAGGTGGTCTTGTGGACTGGATCTTCTCGGTGGTGATCTCATACGCGAAAGCTGGCAGGTGGAAGGGCCGGTGAAAACCGGTAACGACGGCGGAATCGCCTGGCGCCGATCCGGCGAATTGGTGTTTCTGGTGCTCGAAGCGGACGACGACGGCCAGGGCGACCCGGCGGAACTGGTCGAACAATCCTATGCGCGCCTGTTGCGCCTGGCAGATCACCACGGCTGCCCCTGGCCGTTGCGGATGTGGAATTTCATGCCGGGCATCAACCGGGGGCAGGCAGACCAGGAGCGCTATCGCCGGTTCTGTTTCGGGCGGGCCCGCGCCCTGGAGCAAGCCGGACTGGGCGATACCACATTGTGTGCCGGCACCGCAATCGGCAGCGATGAACCGGTCCTGCGGATCCTGGCGCTGTGCGGCGCGCGGCCGGGCGTTCAGATCGAAAACCCGCGCCAGGTCAGCGCCTATCGGTATCCACGAATCTACGGTCCGGCCAGCCCCTCTTTCGCGCGCGCCACCGCCCTGCCGCAACCCGATGGCTCGGTGTTGCTGCTGGTTTCGGGCACTGCCAGCGTAGTCGGTCACGGCTCGCGTCACGACGGTGATGTCGACGCGCAGGTCGAGGAAATCCTGGAAAATTTTTCCCACCTTCTGGCCGAAAGCGCTGCCCGGCTCGATCGCCCGGGACTGGCACGCCCCGGTGATCGCAGCCTGCTAAGGGTTTACGTGCGCCATGCCGGGCACTGGCCGAGTGTCTACCAGCGGATGATCGAAGCCTGGCCGGGCAGCCAGATCGCCGGGTTTCGCGGCGATATCTGCCGCCGGGACCTGTTGGTGGAAATCGAGGCCGTAGTGCACGAGTGAGTACCGCGGGTCGTCAGCAAGACTTAAGTACCCTCGGGCATAAATATACACACGTTCTGCGCGAGGGTGCTAAGCAGTGTGAAACTTGGCCTCATACCTGAGGCTGCGCCACAGTCCGGGCAGATAACATCCACACAGCAGAATGCGCCTGGAGATGAACCGCGTAATCTCCCAGACATCCTTGCCGGCGCGAAAGTAGCTGGGGCGGGCGTCGTCGTGGTAGACGCTGTCGATGGGCACGGCCACGCAGGGGAAGCCGGCCCGCGCACCATCGACCAGCATGGCGGTCTCGAACACAAAACCGTCACGCCGGCGAGTCGACGGCCGGACCGTCTCGAGCAGCCGGCGCGGATAAACGCGAAAGCCGGTCTGGCTGTCCGGAACCCGCTGGCCACTGGCCCATGACACCCAGAAATCGGCAAAGTGGTTGGCGAAGCGGCGGATGCGCGGTTGGCCGCTTCGGTTGCGCAGCCGCGCGCCCAACACGAGATGCCCGGGAAAAGTCCGTGCGGCATCGACGAGTCGCGCGATATCTGCCGGGTCATGCTGGCCGTCGCCGTCCAGCGTGACGATCAGACCGGCATCTTGCGCCAGCGCTTGCTCAAAACCCGCCGCCAATGCGGCGGCCTTGCCGCCGGGCGTTGGTCGCCTGATCAAATCCAGCGCCAGACCGTCCAGCACTGTGGCCGTCTCGTCCTCGGATCCGTCATCAATCACGATGACCCGGTCGACCTGGTCTGCGGCCGCACCGGCGACCGTGCGAATGGTGCGCGCTTCGTTACGCGCGGGAATGACGGCAAAAATCTTCATGTCCCTACTTTTTTCCTCATGCCGTGACCTTTTCTATATGCAGGCCGGAACCGCATTCGGCGGCCAGGGTGATCGCCGCCGGACCGGTTCCAGCCAGCAGGGCAAGTAACGGCAACATCCGCGCCGCCGGGTTGTCGGCAATTCGTTCGAGCAGTGTCGCAGGCAGGTCCGGATGCCGATTTTCCGAATCACTCGCGCTCAGGGCAAGATGCGCCAGTGACCGGTTGCTTGCCGAGGGCGCCGAGATCACCAGCGCGGCACTGAACGGCTGATCTACCGGCCATACGTTGCTGAGCGGTCCCTGGCCGCAGTCGTCATAGACCACCAGCAGAACCGGCTCGGAGCCCGTTACGGCTCGTGTCACCGCCTCGATCAAGCCGGCCACTGCGCTGTCCCGCCAGCCGGAGACGGCCGTAACATCGGCTGACGCACCGGTGCCAATGGACCAGTAGCCGGCAGCAGCGTTGTGGACTGAGTTGTGAAATCGGGTCGGGGACAACTGCTGCGGACTTTCCGCCAGGGTGCGGCACATGTAATCGGCGAGTTCGGCATCCCCCATTGCAGAGCTGAACACCGCCACCGGGCGACCCGGCGTGATTCCGGCCATGCCGCAAGCCTGCTCGGCCGCGGCGAAACTCAACCTGACGGTTGCCGGGGCGCGCCGCTGTTCGCGCGGCGACAACAGCCCGGTCCGGGGCGATTCACACTCGCTCGAAAGTGGCCGGCCGTCAAGAACTGCCCGCAGCCCGTTCCAGTCGGGTATGCCGGGGGCAGAGATACCCGCGCCCAGAATGTCGACCCTGATGCTCATTGCGCACCGAACAGCAAGCTGCAGTTGCTGCCGCCAAACCCGAACGAGTTGCTCAGCACGACCTTGACCGGCGCCGGTCGCGCCCGGCACTGGATGAAATCCGACCAGTCCGGTTCGGGCTGGACGCAGTTCAGGCTGGCCGGAATCCTCTGGTCGGTGATCGCCAGCAGGCTGAATACGGACTCGATGATGCCGGCCGCGCCCAGCGTATGTCCGGTCCAGGCCTTGGTCGAAACGGCCGGTGGCGGGGTACCGAACACTTGTCGCAGGGCCCCGGCCTCGATGCGATCGTTCATTGGTGTTGCGGTACCGTGGCAATTGATGTGATCAACCGAACCCGGCTCCAGCCCGGCGCTTGCGAGTGCGGCCTGCATCGCCGCGATGGCACCGCGCCCCTCGGGATGGGGCGCGGCCATGTGCCAGGCGTCGGAGGTTTCGCCCCAGCCCAGCAGGCGCCCGATCGAACTTGACGGGTCGGACTCAAGTAATGCAAAACCTGCCGCTTCGCCCAGACTCAGACCATTACGATCACGATCAAAGGGCCGGCACGGTTGTTCCGAAACCAGCTCCAGCGAATTAAAACCGTGGAGCACTGAAAGGCATAGACTGTCCACGCCCCCAACCACGGCGGCGTCGGCCAGACCGGCGTCGATCATCCGGGCGGCGCTGGCGAATACCTTGGCGCTGGAAGAGCAGGCGGTCGAGATGGTCATCACAGGTCCGGTCAGCCCCAGCGTTTCGGCCACGAAGCGCGTCGAGGTGTGCGGGTTGTGGGCCAGCCGGCTGCCAAAGCGATTCGAATCCTCAGGGTGTCGATAGGCCTGCTCGGATTGCTCGATCCCGGCCGTACTGGTGCCCAGGACGCAAGCGATGCGTTCGGCACCGTATCGCCGTCGCACAGACGCGGCCCGGGCGACGAACCCGTCCTGCTCCAGTCCGAGCAGGGCGAGTCGGTTGTTGCGGCACTCGTAATCACGCTGCGATGGCGCCATGGGCACCCGCTCTACGCCGTCGACCCGGCCAATCCAGGTACTCAGGTCGCAGTCGGCGAAGTCGTTGGCGCGCAGTCCGCTGACCTGCGCGTACAGCGATTTTCGAATGGCTTCAAGGCCGGCACCGGCCGCGCAGGTGGCGGTCATTGCCGATATGTGCAAGGCTCGCATCGATCACTGATCTGCCGGTGGTGAATTCCGGGCTCGCCGGAGCCGTAGGAGTATAGGTGGATTGCAGGCCGGTCGCAACTCAGCGGTTCGCTTGATATTATTTGACCATGAAAGCGGCGCTCAGCGGTTCCACCTTGAGATCTTTTCGTGACGTCATCGGCGACTCGGCGTTACGCGAATCGTTGGTGGTTGGCTTGCTGGTGACACTGGCCAGCGCCGGACTGACAGTACTGCTGGCATGGTTGTGGGTGATCCGACATGCGTTGGTTCGAAACGTTTGCCCCCCGGTCGATTGGCTGGCGATTTGTGGTCATTCGCTGGATGGTGCCCAGCCGTCGGCCGAGTATCGATCGCGTCTTGCCCGCGCCGAGGTTCTGGCCGAGCAATACCCGTGGATGCAGTTGTTGCTGACCGGCGGCGGCACCCCTTCCGAAGCGCTGGTAGGCCGGGACTGGCTGGTCCAGCGCGGGCGCGTGGCAAGCTCTCGGTTGGCCCTTGAAAAGACGTCCCGGGACACATTCGAAAATCTGCGCCAGGTCCGGGCAATGCTCCCCGCGCGTGCCAGTCTGGCGATACTGAGCAGCCGCTTCCATTTGGGTCGCCTCAGACTGTATGCATCCCAACTCGGCTTGCAGGCGTCGCTGGTGCCGGCCGAGAACGCCTGGTATCCGACCCCGCGCAATCTGATGGTGAGTCTGCGTGAAGCGGCATTCGTCTGCTGGTTCGTCACCGGGCGCTTGTGGGCGCGACTGGCACGGCGGCAGCACTTGTTGTCCAAAATGCGCTGACAGCACCACTGCGTGCGACGCGATTCTTCCCGCCTTTGACGGGCCGAAAAGCCCATTGACAAAATCGGGCTTTGCGGGAATGATAGGTAATCGATTCGCGCTTTTCCCGGCGTTTTGCTTGCGAGGTTGACCATATTTCAGCCCTCGAAAGCTGATTTCACCCTAAGGGAGGGAAGCATGAAAGTTAGTGACGCATTGCGACTTGTGCCATTTGTGCTGTTAGCCAGCGGATGTGCACACCAAGTGGCTTTTCAAGACGTTGCTTACAGCATCGACGAACGGCAGCGTGACGAGCCGGTTTTGGTTTTAATTGAACCGGCTGAGCGAACAAGAACTGTACCGGTGCGGTCGTTCATGGCTGGAGCTGCGCACAGTTGGGAATCGGAACCCGGCCAGATGCTGATGCAGGTTGCCGATGTCGAACTCCCCCAGATGTTTGCGCGCTACAAGCTGGTGGATCGGCTCCCGGAGGGCGATAAGGCGGTTCATATCCTTGAACTTTCCGTGCCGGAGTATCGGTTCGAATCGTTTCGCGCATCGGTTGGCGTTCAGGCCCGATTTACCTCAGTGGACGGCCGGGAACTACTGGAGCGCTTATATCGAGCAGATGGTGCAGGCCGGGGCGGCCGTATGTTCTGGGGCGGTGCATTCGCCATGAAATCGGCGATGCGAACTTCATCGCTGGAAGCGTTCAAGGAGATTTTCTCCAGACTGCGGGCAGACCTCAATCAAATCCTGGATACACTTTAGAGCATGGCTATCAGAGTGCCCGGCTGATCCATTCCCCCTTTGAGCCATGCCTTGCGGCTAAGTACCCTCGGGAATATACACACGTTCTGAGGCCGCCTGCGGCGTCGGGGCAAGGCGACCTCAGAACGTGTGTATATTTATGCCCGAGGGTAGTAAGGTGGGCCAAGCGCTTTCCAACTCGCCGGAACTCACAGGAATAGTGGTGGGGTACACTAGGGAACCCCTGAACAACCCCGCGCGGAGCGCAAAGTTGTACAGGGCTTCCCTGGCCATCCGGACCCCAATTGAGCATCGATGGGCATGAACCTCACTGAACCCGAGCAGGAGGCAGCGGCCCGGCTGTCACCGCATCCGGTGCTGAATCACTACTACCTGCGCGAGAGCGAGCGGCGTAAAAAGGTGGACGAAATGTTCGACGCCAGCGCGCCGCATTACGAATGGGTCGCCGGCATGATGTCGTTTGGTTCGGGGCGGTCGTATCGAGCTCGGGCGCTTCGGCGACACGGATTGGAAGAAGGCATGAAGCTGCTCGATGTCGGCAGTGGGACCGGCGCACTGGCATTGAGCGCGCAGGAGCAGGTCGGCCCGGGCGGCCGGGTGGTCGCACTCGATCCCAGTGCAGGCATGCTGGCGGAGGCTCGTGCCAACGGGGTTGAATCCACCGTCATGGGATTGGCCGAGTCCATCCCGTTCAACGATGAAGAGTTTGACATGCTGGCGATGGGCTATGCATTGCGCCATGTCGCCGATCTGCAGCAGACCTTTGCCGAATATCGCCGGGTGTTGCGTCCCGGCGGCAAGGTACTGCTGCTTGAAATCACATGTCCTCGCAACCGGCCTGGATTTCACCTGCTGCGTTTTTACATGCGCGGGGTGGTGCCTCAGATCACCCGAGTTTTCCGTCGTTCCACGGAAGCCCAGATGTTGATGCGTTATTACTGGGATACGATCGAGCATTGCGTGCCGCCGGAGACGATTGTCTCGGCACTGGACCAGGCCGGTTTCGAACATGTGCAGTGGAATGCACAATTGGGTATCTTTTCCGAGTACTCAGGAATTGCCCCCTGAAGATGGCACGCTGTTGTTACGACGCAACGACCATCCCGCACACAATAAACGGATCTCACGGAGAACTGCAGATGAGAATCGGATACGCTCTGCTGACCTTGCTGATGCTGAGCGGCTGTTCGCTTTTTGTGCCCAAGACCAAAGTGCCGATTCAGATTGACTCGGCGCAGCAGGATCGCGAATCCGATACGCTCATCGTCATGCTGCCTGGCCGGCGCAGCGGCGAAGGCGACTTTCGGGAAAATGGTTTTTTTGATCTGGTCCGGGACAAGGGGATGGATGCGCTCTCCGTCAACGCTCATTTCGGTTACTACAGGAACCGATCCATCACCGTACGTCTGCATGAAGATGTCATCAAACCTGCGCGCGAAAAGGGCTACACGCAGATTTGGTTGATGGGCATTTCACTGGGTGGCTTCGGCGCTATTCTCTATGCCGAGGATTACCCGGAGGGTGTTGACGGAATGTTCCTGATGGCACCCTTTACCGGCGCCAGGGAAATCAGCGAAGAAATCCACAATGACGGCGGCCTTCTTGCCTGGAACAGGGAATTCGATCCCGGGAAGGATTATGAACGGCGGACATGGCGCCGGCTGCAAATTGAAATCGGCAAGCAGGATCCAGCACATGTGGTGCTGGCTTACGGCAACAGTGATCGTTTTGCCAACGCCAACGCGGTCATCGCCGAGGCCCTGCCCGACTCACACGTATTCACTCTGGAAGGCGGGCATAACTGGGATACATGGAGGCCTCTCTGGCAAAACATTCTGGAGGCCGGGTTCCCGCAGCGCATCAGCAATTCCTCCGTGGACTGACTGAAGCGCTGAACAATCCGTGAATGAACTGGTCCGTGAATCATGGCCTGGATTCATTGTTCTGACTCGGCCTGGTTCAGCAGCTCATCCAGCGCTTTACGGATGCCGTCGGGTTCAACCCAGGGCTGGCTCAGAACGACATTGCCCTGGCTGTCCACGACGAATGCGGCAGAGGGCGCGGAACCGTAGGACCGCCAGGCCAGTTCATCCATTCCGTCGACCACGACCAGGTCTCTGCGCTCCAGTTCGCGGGTCGACCAGGCCGCCTGGGCAATGCGCTCGTCAATATTGCCGGGTTGCGGAACCCGGGTGTTGGTGATCCAGTTGAAGAAGGTCAGCCATTCTTCATCACGGTAGGGACTGGGCGCGCCAACCGGATGTGCTTCGGTCGTATAAACCACGACAAAATCGACCCAGTCCTGATAGGCATCTTGCACTTCGAACATATCAAAACGCCGATACCGGTAAACCGGACAGGAGTGGGAACCAAGCTGCAAAACCACTGGGCGGTTGCCAAACAGCTCGACAAGTCCGACCATGGAGCCGTCCAGTTTTCGAACGGTAACGTCAGGCGCCCGTTGCCCCGGTTGCGGTGCCTGGTCTTCGAAATGCGCCAGATCGTCGCCAGCCTCGGTGGGAAACCACATGGCACAGCCACCATGTAACACAACAACGACAACGCACAAGATCAGCCGAACATGGGGCCCAACTCCTCCGAGCCGGCTGGCCATCCGATCCATCTTTGGTATGCCCGCCATACCATTCACTTTCAACTTTTTTCGAGCACACTGTATCGGGCTGCCGCTAATTTCATCACCAACCATATCTGCCGGACACTCACACCTGTGGTTTTGTCATTACAGTGTTCGCCGTAGACGATAGCATACCTACGATCATCTGCCGGATGCCCACAGCTCCTACAATTTCGACGGTAGACACTGACCAACGCTTTCCTCCGTCGGTACCGATTCCGGCTGGTGCCCGGTGTCCGGGACGGCGCCCTCGCTGCTCGAGTGTGATTTCTCCGGTCTTGCTGTAGGCCAAGCGAAGAACATCCGCTTCGATGTCGATGGGTCAAGCTCCAAAAAGTAGTTTCATATCCAGCCCGATGTATCGCTGCACGGCGAACTGCGGGACCCGCAGCTGGCCGACAACGTCGAGGATATCGTCGTGGCTACGGGATCACCCAGCGCCTGATCCGTTCCTGGAATCTTCTTCAGTGGATCAGCCAACTCCGCTTTCTCCGACAGGAGCCGGGCCGAGTACGGCTCCTCGTCACCACTCAGATTCGAAACCGCTTTCGATAGTCGGCGAAGCGCGCGCTTTCGACCTCGAGATCCAGGCCGAATTCCTCCAGCGTGTAGCGATGCCGGCCATGCTTGTGCTTGGGGTTGCGGGCCAGAAATTCGCGCATCCTGGATTCGGCCTGGTTGCTGAACTCCAGCTCGAAGTGCCTGTAGATGCGCGCGATCGTGGCGATCGGATCTGCCACGATGTCGCGGTAGACAATGTCGAGAAACGGGCTTTCGGGCAAGCTGCCCGCGGCGCGTGCCTGCATCGCTGCGAGCAGGCCGTCGCCCCAGCGACGGGCCTTTTCGCGCCCCACGGCGACCGGGTCGACCTGTTCGCTGAAGGCCGCGCGCAGGGTCGTGCCCAGGCTTGCCAGCGAGGCCATGACTTGCAGCGGATCGCGGTGGGTCTGGATGATGGCGGCATCCGGATAGACTTCCAACAGCGCGTTCAGGCCGAACAGGTGGGCCGGTGCCTTGAGCACCCAGCGCCGACCCGGTCGCTGCCAGTTCAGCCATTGCACAAAACGACGATGAAACCGGTAGACCGGCACCAGCGGTTGACGTTCATACCAGCGCTGGTAGTTCGGCACATTGTGGGTGGTCTGGAACTCCTGGCTTTGCAGAGTGTGGCTGTCGATCGCGATGCATTCCTGGGGCAGTTCGGGTGCCAGCGGGTGCATGACCTTGAGATCCGGTGCCAGCCGTTCCATCCAGGCCAGTTCGCGCGCCGAGCGCGCCTTGCGTTGCTGTTCCGATTCGCTCGCCGGCGCTGGGTGCATCACCTCCCAGACCTGCGGCACGCGATGGGCCGGGTCCTGGGCCAGCAACATGTGCAGCAGGGTGGTGCCGGTACGCGGCAGACCGACGATGAACAGCGGGCGGGTGATCGCCGTGGCGGCGATCTCCGGATGGCCGGTCCGGTCGGCCTGCAGCCACAGGCGGTTAGCCAGCAGGTCGACCAGGTGACGGTGCGCGGAAATCCGCCCGATCGGGCTGAGCCGGGCCGGACCACGAAAGTCAGAGCACAATCGTGCCAGCCCCTCGCGCCAGCCGTCTTCGGCACCAAAATCCTCGTTGCCGCTGCACACAACGGCTTGCTCGATGATTGCCTCCGGCTGCAGCGAGCCGGGCCGGATACCGAGCCGACCAGCAGCTCGCAGCAGGCTGTTGGCCAGCCGAACCGGACGCCGCGGACCGCAGCTCATGAAGGCCGGCTGCCGCTTGCATGGCGCGCCCGGTGCAGCCAGGAACGCCCGGTTTCGAGCTGCCAGACCAGCAGCCCGGGCAGGCCTAGAACCAGTTCGCGTACACGCTTGGCCAGCGCCAGCAACAGTGCGGCATCGGCCGGCAGGCCGATCAGCGCACCGAACACGATCAAGCCGCCCTCCTGCACGCCGAGCGCGCCGGGAATGGCAAATGCCGCTGTACGCACGGCGCGGGCCAGACTCTCCAGCAATGCCGCCTCGACCAGGCCGATCGGATAACCCAGCACCTGCATCGCAACCCAGACCTCGCCGATGCCGATGATCCAGGCCAGCAGATGCATCGCGGCAGCGTCGTAAAGTGCCGCGCGCTGACGGTAGAGTTGCGCGATCATCCGGTCCAGCGCCTCGGCGCCACCGGTGGCCAGCGCGGTAAGATCGGTGCGCGAACGAATGCGACCGAGCAAGCCGGTCAGCAGCGAAAACAGGCCGCGCTTCTGGACCAGGTAGAAGCCGTAGAGCATCAGACTCATCAGCAACGCACCGATCAGCACCGTCCCGGCCATGTCCTTCGGCCCGACTACGGCCAGCAGCAGTACCAGGCCGAGCAGGGTGAACAGGATCTGGCTGGTCACGGTCAGGGTGACATCGATGACCACCGCCGCACCGGCCAGGTCGGTGGTCATGCCACGCCGGGTCAGTCCGGCCACCTTGACCAGGTTGCCACCGATCTGCATCACCGGCAGCAGGTTGTTGACCGATTCCTGTAGCCAGCGCAGATGAACCGCGGTCCTGGCCGCGACCGGAGTCTGCGGAGCCAGCAGGATCTTCAGCGCCAGACCGTCGGCGGTCATGGTCAACAGATGCCAGGCCGGCACCAGCAGCAGCGCCCAGCCGGCCATGGCCAGACCGCCGGCCAGTTCTACAACACCCTCGCGCCAGATCAGGCCGACGAACAGGACAACGCCGAGCAGACCCAGCAGGCGGATCGTCAGAGGCAGCCGAATCATTTTCGGGCACGGCTCGCATGGCGGCTGGCGGCCGGCCCGAATTCCCCGGCCTTGAACCATTCAACCGCCGCGCGCAGCGCCTGCTCGGCCGGCCGCGCACGGTAGCCGAGTTCCCGTTCGGCCCGGGCTGAGGAGAAGAACATGCATTTGCGTGCCAGCAGCACGCCGGTCACGGTCAGTCGGGGCGGTTTGCCGCGCAGTCGGGCCCAGGCTTCGGCGAGATGCGCGATCGGCAGCACCAGGCCGTTGGCCAGCCGGAGGCGCGGCGGCTGGTGGCCGTGAATTTCGGCGAGCAGGAACAGGATCTCGCGCAGGTACAGGTTGTCGCCACCCAGGATGTAGCGCCGGCCGATCTGGCCATGCTCCATCGCCAGCAGGTGGCCGGTCGCGACATCATCGACATGGACCACGTTCAGCCCGGTATCGACATAGGCCGGCATGCGGCCGGTGATTGCATCCAGCAGCATCTGACCGGTCGGGGTGGGTTTGAGATCGCGCGGACCAACCGGCGTCGAAGGATTGACGATCACTGCCGGAAGCCGTTCGCGCTCGACCATCTCGCGCACCTGCTGCTCGGCGATGAACTTGCTCTGCTTGTAGGGTCCGATCATCTGGCCCGGATCGGAGGGCGTATCCTCGTCGGCCGGTGCACGATCACGGTTCAAGCCCAGCGTTGCGACACTGCTGGTATGGACGATGCGTTCCACCCCGGCCTCGGCTGCGGCACGCATCAGGGCGACCGTGCCATCGACATTGATGCGGTGCATGGCTGCCGGGTCGGGCACCCAGAGCCGATAGTCGGCGGCGGCGTGGTAGAGGCGCTTGCAGCCGCGCACCGCGCGGGCCAGGCTTGCCGGGTCGGCCAGGTCGCCAGCCACGCGCTCGATCGCCAGCCCATCGAGGTTGCGGGTATCGCTGTCGGGCCGCGCCAGGGCGCGAACCGATTCGCCACGCGCCAGCAACTGGCGGATCAGCGCCGCGCCGACAAAGCCGGTGCCGCCGGTGACCAGCGTGGTCATGCCGGCAGCGACTCGCGGATTGCAGCCCGGTTCGTGGGGTGAAGCATCATGATGAATTCGTGGCTTCCGGCAGGTTCGATCCGACAACTGCAAGTGTAGCCGCCACGCATTGCGCCGAGGCCCGGCATTGGGCGGCAGGCAGGCGGGCAGCACCCGGCGCGATTGGGCCGGGTTCAGGTTTCAATCCGCCGCCCCAGCATGGCCGGCAGGAACACCAGCGTGGCGATTACCATCAGGCCCAGGCCAATGGTCAGGATTGCGCCCAGGCTGGCAGTGCCGGCATGCGGCGAGAACACCAGGTTGCCGAAGCCGGCCGCGGTGATCAGCGCCCCGACCACGATGGCGCGCGCGGTGGCCGTAGCCAGCACGTTGCCGTCAGGCAATAGCCCGGCACGGTGGCGTTGCACCAGGTGGATTCCGTTGTCGACCGCAACGCCCAGCAGCAGCGGCAAGGCGACGACGTTGGCGAAATTGAACTGCAGCTCGAACATCACCATCACCGCCAGCGTCAGCATGCCGCCGAGCAGCAAGGGCGCCAGCACGATCAGCGTATCGCGCACACTCCGCAGTATCAGCAGCAGCACCAGCGCAATGCCAGCCAAGGCCCAGACCATGGCCTGGCGAAAAGCCTCGGTGATGGCCTGCGCGGCGGCATGCTGGATGACCGGTCCGCCGGTCGCCTGGCCATCGGCAACGCTAAGCACCTGGTCGACGAACTGGCTGCGCGAGTCCGGCTGCGAAGCGTCGATTCCGGGAAACACCTGGATCAGACCGCCGCCCTCGGTCCCTCGCCATTGTCGGACCAACCACTCCGGCAGGTCGGCCGCGGTGATGCTCGACGGTCGCGTCAGTCCGGGGGTCAGGCGCCCAAGGCTGGATTGCAGACCCCCGACCAGGGCCCGATTGATGCGTCCGGTCAGCACCCCGGCTGAGGGTCCGTCCAGCGCCTTGGCGAGGCGGATCAATTCCGGGCGCAGTGGATCGCTCGGATCCTGGCTCGCATCGGCCAGCCGCCGTGCGGCATCGGCCAGCCGTTCTGGCGTGATCTCCAGCGGCCGCCAGTCAGCCGCCGGGATATCCGGACCGAGCAACCAGGACAGTTCCTCGAGCAGGGCCAGTTTGTCGTCCTGGTCGGCCGGAATGAAACTTGCGAGCGACACGGCGCGCTCGACCGCAGGCAGCGCCTGCAGGCGTTGTCGCAGCGGCTCCGGGTCCTCGCCGGCCGGCACCAGCACCTGGATGTTGCGGAAACCGGCTTCGCCCTGCTGCAGCAACTCGCGAATGGTCACGACCGATTCGGCACCGGGGTCACGCACGTTCAGTGGGTCGCTGTCGAAGCCGACTCGCGCCAGCGCCGGCAGCGCCAGGACCAGTGCCACAGCACCAAGCACCAGCACCGGAACGCGCCAGCGCAGCGGCCAGGCCAGTGCCCGGCGCCAACCTTCGCCGGGCACTGGCGGGGGGTCGTTGACCGCCGGTTGGACCAGCGCCAGCATGGCCGGCAGTGCGGTGTAGCTCAGCAACAGCGTGATTCCCATCGCCACCCCGGCAATCAGGCCGAGCTGGGCAATGCCGGAAAATGCGGTTGGGACAAAGGCGAAGAAGCCCAGTGCCGTCGTCACTGCCGAAAGCAGCAGGGCGCGCCTGAGAAACCGCCCGGTGGCGATGATGGCGCGCAGCCGGCCGGTGGCGCTGTCTTGCTCATGCTGCATTATTTCGCGGTAGCGCAACAGGAAGTGCACGGCATAGTTCACGCCCAGCCCGATGTAGAGCACCACGAAACTGACCGAGATCAGATTGACCCGGCCGATGGCCAGCGCGGCAAAGCCGGTGGTCAGGATCAGCCCGAAGGCCAGGTTGGCCAGCGCGATCAGGCTCAGTGGCAGCGAGCGCAGGCCGAGCAGCATCACGATCGAGACCATCACCAGCGCCATCGCCCCAGTCAATGCCGCGCCGTCGATGACGCTTCGCATTTCTTCATGCCGAAGCGCGCTGCTGCCGGTCAGGCGCATCCGCACCGGGCCCTGGTCCAGGCCCATTTCGGCGCGCAAGTCGGTCAATGCCACCATCACATCGCGCGCAGCCAGCACCCGGCCGTGGTCGAGCACGGGATTGACCAGCAGGATTTCGCGCCCGCTGTCGGCCTGCCCACCGAGCAGCGCCTG
>Ga0100391_1002278_pt1 | contig 20432 bp, 16 predicted proteins | sample CryGeymeta201515_FD_81541 | JGI IMG/M metagenome (GOLD analysis project Ga0100391, IMG submission 81541) | Groundwater microbial communities from Crystal Geyser aquifers in Utah, USA - Crystal Geyser metaG 2015-15 | ecosystem: Environmental > Aquatic > Deep subsurface > Groundwater | place: USA... | reverse complement strand
GGCGCGGGGCTTCCCGATCAACCTCTACCTGGACGCGCGGGAGGGCAAATACATTGATGAATTCGGCACGTCCAATTTCATCGGGATTACTGCGGATCAGCGTTATTTGACGCCGGATTCACCCTCGATTCTGCCCAGCATTACCAATGATTCTCTGCGGCAACTTGCGGCAGATATGGGGCTCCGTGTTTTTCAGCAGCCGATTTCCGTCAGCGAGTTGGCGCAGTTTGTTGAAGTTGGGGCCTGTGGCACCGCTGCGGTCATTACGCCGATTGCCTCGATTACCTATGGCGACAGGAAATTTAGCTTTGGTGACGGTCAAGCCGGTCCGGTATTGTCACGGCTGTATCGTGACCTGCAGGCGATTCAGTTTGGCGAGGTGGCGGACCGGCACGGCTGGTTGACCCGAATGTAGCCGTGGAGGTTCTGTTCGAAATGTGGCAAGCTTTTGACGATTAGTATTGTAATTCAGCCTGATGGTGCTGTTGTAGTTAATTATGTGCGATAGCAACATGGTTGCTCTGGTGAAAATTTCCGTTGGCATTTATGGTGTGCCCGGTGAAATCGCTTTCCTGCTGGCTCCTTGTTATCCGAAGTCCGCAGGTCCGGACCGCTAATCTTTTTACTGATGCCTGCGACGCCCTCCATATGCTTGATCAGCGCCGGGGGGACCTTAGTGGATGCGGTGCAGAGCGGATTACCGGATTATCAGATCCGGTCGGATTGGCAGCAAGCTTTGCCGGCGTCTGCGTCTGCGCCCGCATTGATCCTGCTCGAAGAGTCGATGCTGACTGAGGCCGCCGGATTGATTATGGCTTTGCGCGGGACGCTTGCTCCCGGCCCGCCCCCGGTTTTGCTGCTGTTGCACGCAAAGCATGGTGCAGCGTTGAGTGAGGACGAGAACGACTTTGTGGACGACCTGATTTACTTGCCGCTGGATGAAGTGGAACTGGGCATGCGCGTCCGGAATTTACTGCGCTTGCGGGCATGTGCGCTGGAAAAAGCGGCGTTGGCAGAGGAACTCGCTGCGACTCGGGAAAGACAGACCGTGCTGCGGCGCAGCGAAAACAAATTCCGGGGCATCTTTGAGCATAGCCTGGCAGTCATGCTGCTGGTCGATCCGGAAACCCGCCGGATTATATCGGCCAACCGTGCTGCCGTGGATTTTTACGGCTGGTCAGCGGTGGCCCTGCAAGCCATGCGTGTCGAGGACCTCGATACGCTGCCGGTTGAACAAGCACGTAAGGCTGTAAAAAAGGTCAGCCGAAGCAAACGGAGCTGCCTGCAACTCCAGCACCGAATCGCCAGCGGGGCGCTGCGGGACGTGGAAGTTTATACCAACCGGATTCATATCGACGAAAAAGAATTCATCTTCTCGATCGTGCATGACATTACCCAACGCAAAAGCGCAGAGCGTGAACGCGCACACTCGGTGGAACTGCTCCGCCACATCATCGATCACAACAAAAATGCGAGTGCGATTTTTGACCGGGAGCTGCGGCATATCTACGTCAGCCAGCGCTACCTGCACGACTATGCGGTCGAGGATACGGATATTATCGGTAAGCAGCATTACGAGGTGTTTCCGGAGATCCCACCACGGTGGCGGGAGGTGCACCGGCGGGCACTGGCCGGCGAGGTGCTGCGCATGGATGAGGATTTTTTTGAGCATCCGGACGGCTCGGTGGATTGGGTCAGCTGGGAGTGTCGGCCCTGGTATGCCTCGGACGGTTCCATCGGCGGGATGATTCTGTATTCCGAACGGATCAACGAGCGCAAAGAGCGGGAGCAAACAATCCGCAGGCTGAATGAACGGCTGAAGATACTGGTGCAGGCGATTCAACAACTGGCAGCGGCAAATTCACTTGAGGCGGTCCAGCAGAATCTGGTGTCTGCCGTCCGCAGTATGCTGGGTTGTGACGCGGCGACTCTGGTGCTGCGGGAGGGCGATCAGGTCTATTATCTGGACGAGGATGCGATCGAGCCGCTCTGGAAAGGCCGCCGCTTCGGCATGGACGCCTGCATTTCCGGCTGGGTCATCACGGAGAATCAAGCGGCGGTTATCGAGGACATTTATACGGACGCGCGTATTCCGCAGGATATTTACAGCCCCACCTTTGTGCGGAGTCTGGCCATGGTGCCGATACACACCATCGAACCGCTGGGGGCGCTGGGGGCCTACTGGCAGAAGCCGCACCGGGCCAGCGATGAGGAAGTGGGACTGCTGGATGCACTTTCCTATGCTGCGGCCCGGGCCATTGAGACGATACAGCTGACGCAACAACTCGAACAACGTGTGGCGCAACGCACGTCCGAGCTGGAGGCGGTGAATCGAGAACTGGAAACCTTTACCTATTCAGTCTCCCATGATCTGAAGGCACCTCTGCGCGGGATCGACGGCTACAGTAAGTTGTTGTTCGATCAATATGGTGGCCAGCTCGATGATGAGGCGCGGTTTTTCATCAGCTCGATCCGCGATGCCACCCAGCAGATGAATAGCTTGATCAGTGATCTGCTGGCTTACTCGCGGATGGAACGTGCGTCGCTGCACCTCGAGCGCATTGCGGTTCCGGGCTTGATTGAGGCGATCGCCAGTTCTTACCAGCGTGAGTTGGAGCAAAAATCAATCCGGCTGCACCGGAAGATTGACTTGGAGGAAATGGTGGCCGACTCGACGGCACTCACGGTATCCCTGCGCAATTTGTTGGACAATGCCATTAAGTTCAGCAGCGGAACAGCTGCGCCGGAGATCATCCTGAGCGCCGAAGCCATGGAGGATGCCTGGCTGCTCTGTGTGGCCGACAATGGTCCCGGCTTCGACATGAAATACCACGACCGCATTTTTGAGATCTTTCAGCGTCTGCACCGCAGCGAGGACTACCCCGGCACGGGTGTGGGGCTCGCTATTGTGGCTAAAGCCGTGAAGCGCATGGGCGGTCAGATCTATGCCCAGAGCGCACCCGGCAAAGGTGCTGCTTTTACTATAAAAATCCCAAAAATCACGTTATGAACACAAAGCATGCTCTTGCACGCCCCATCCTGCTGGTGGAGGACAACCCGGTCGATCTCGACCTGACTTTGCGGGCCTTCAAGTCCGAGCACCTCGACAACCCTATTCACACCGCCCGCGACGGCGAGGAGGCTCTCGGCTACATGGTCGAGTGGGAGCGTAACAAGTCTTCGGTGCCGGTGGTCATCCTGCTGGACTTGAAAATGCCAAAGATCAATGGGCTGGAGGTGTTAAAAACCCTCAAGCAACATCCCCGGTTCCGTAGCATCCCGGTGGTCATCCTGACCACTTCCTCGGAAGACTCCGACGTGGTGGAGGCTTACCGTCTGGGGGCCAATTCCTATATCGTCAAGCCAGTGGACTTTGAAAAATTCCTCGGCGTCGCCAAGCAGGTTAATCTTTACTGGCGGGTATTGAATTATGCCATTTAAACGCTTTAAGGTTTGTCATGAAAATTCTACTGCTCGAAGACAATGCGATTGACACTGACCTGATTCGCCGGTCCTTGCCAGTTGAGTTGCCTGCTTGTGAGATTCATGCGGTGACCTCGCTGGCCTCAGCCCGGCAAGCGCTCAACCAGGCGGGACCCTTTGATATTGCCCTGCTCGATGTCAAAATTCCAGATGGCAACGGCCTCGAGATACTCACCGAAATTCGCGGGTCAGGTGTGGATATGGTCGTCATTCTGCTGACTGGCACCGGTGACGAGGATCTTGCCGTTGCGGCACTCAAAGCGGGTGCAGATGATTATCTGGTCAAGCAGGCCGACTACGCCGCCAGGCTCCCGGTGGTGCTGCGTTTGGCTTGTGAACGCCGTCAGCAAAGCGCCCACCTGACTGCGCAGAATATTTGCCTGCTCTACGTCGAGCACAATGCGGTGGATCTCGATTTGACGCAGCGGCATTTTGCCCGCTATGCCCCGCATTTCCAATGCGACTGTGTGCCGCATGCGGAAGCCGCGCTGGAGCGGCTCCGGGCGGAACAAGAGCAAGCTGCCGGGCAGTCTTTCGATGCCATATTGGTGGACTATCGGCTGCCGGGCATGAACGCGCTGGATTTCATCAAGGCGGTCCGGCAGGAGTGCAAACTGGATGTTCCCCTGATCGTGATCACGGGGCAAGGCACTGAGGAAATTGCGGTTCAGTCCCTCAAGCTCGGTGCTAACGACTATCTGGTTAAACGCGAGGGCTATCTCTTTCGTGCACCAGCGGCCATCATCAACGCGATTCAGCTGCGCACCCTGCTGGGGCAGCAGCTGGCATTGGCTGAGAGTGAAGCCCGCTACCGCTTGCTCGCCGAAAATTCGAGTGATGTTATTTTTACCGTCGGCATCGACCTGACGCTGGGCTATATCAGCCCGGCAATTTTTAAAATGACCGGACACCTGCCGCAGGAGTTTATCGGACAGCCCCTCGCCTGCCTGTTATCGGCCCCGCAGGCGGAGGCCGCGCAGGGTTTGCTGCAGGAGCTGGGCATAACTGAGCCGGACGGCGAGGCCGTGCGGAAGTCGCCGCAGCTCAGCTGGGAGCACAATATAAGGGCCAAAGACGGTAGCAGTATTCCGGTTGAGACGATTCTGACCCTGCTTTCCGACGAAGCGGGCCTGGTGACCGGACTGCTGGGCACTGCGCGCAATATCTCAAAACGCAAACGCTTTGAAGAAGAGTCGCGCAAACTCACCCAAGCGGTTATTCAAAGCCCGGTTAGTATTTCGATTACGGATAAGAACGGTCGCATCGAGTATGTGAATCCCCAGTTCACCTGTATTAGCGGCTATACGCTGAAGGAGATCCAGGGCCGGAATCCCAGGTTTTTGAAATCGGGCAGGCACAGCGATGCGTTTTACCGGAATCTTTGGGAGACGATTGTATCCGGACGGAATTGGACCGGCGAACTGGAGAACAAAAAGAAAAATGGTGAGCATTACTGGGTCAGCGCAAGTATTTCTCCGCTGTTGGATGAAACCGGGGCGATCACCCATTTTATTGCGGTTAAAGAAGATATCACCGCGCGAAAAAAACTGATGGAGGAGCTGACGCAGGCCAAAGAACGGGCCGAAGCTGCCGACAGATTGAAGACCGCTTTTTTGAATAACATCTCCCATGAGGTCAGGACGCCTTTGAACGGCATTTTGGGCTTTGCCGAGATATTGCTGGAGCCGGACCTGACCGAGGCGGAAAAGCAAGCGCATCTCGAAATTCTGAATGAAAGCACCGAGCGGCTGGTGCATACCATGACGGCTTATATGGATGGCTCCTTGCTGCTGTCCGGTAACATGCAGCCGCAACTGGAAATGGTTTCCATCAATAAACTGATGCGAAATGTCACGGAGCCTTACCTGCAACGCTGCCGGAAGAAGGCGCTGCGGCTGGTGCTGGATGTCCCCGCTGGCGATTTGGAAATCAGGACTGACGGAGAGCTTTTATCCAAGGCCTTCAAACATCTGCTTGACAATGCGGTGAAGTTTACCGCCAGCGGGAGCATCTGCTTCGGTTATGCCGCCAGCGGGGGTGAGCTGCAGTTCTTTATCCATGATACCGGCATCGGCATCGCACCGGAGCAGCAGGAGAGCATCTTCGATTATTTTCAGCAGGAAGATACGCGCACCTCGCGCGGCTACGAAGGCAGCGGGCTGGGGCTCTACATCGTAAAGGGAATCTGCAAACTTTTGGGAGGCAGCATCCAGCTCGAATCGGAAAAAGGCGGTGGCACCCGCATCCACCTTACGCTGCCGACCCGTATCAGGCCTGAAGCCGCCCGGGCCGACCGGCACAAAAGTCCCCCGTCGGAGGCACCCGTGCTGGTGCTGGTGGTCGAAGACGATGCCTGCAACCGTTTGTATCTGGAAAAGCTCCTCGCCGGAGCCGGCTATCAGTATCTTAGTGCGGAGAACGGTTTGGAGGCGGTGGAGGCCTGCCGTCAGAACCCCGCTATCACACTGGTTTTGATGGATCTGAAATTACCGGTCATCTGCGGGTTCGACGCGACCAGAATAATCAAGCGTGAGCACTCCGGCTTGCCGGTGATCGCGCTTTCCGCATACGCGATGGCGGACGATGTGAACAAGGCCCGTGAAGCCGGTTGTGACGATTATTTAACCAAACCTTTCAGCCGCCATCAGCTGCTGGAGACCATTGAGCGCATTCTGGCCAGTCCATCTGCCTGACTGGCACCGAAGCGCGGAAGTGCCCGGGCCCGGTTTAAATCAAAGTTTACGACTTGCGCCCGGCGGGGCAGTCAGCTTATTGGCTGGGGATTGATTTTATCCGCCAACCGGACTCAGTTGCCGGTTCCTTTTCGCTTCACTCCTTCTCACCTTGCCACAGACAAAAAAGCAATCCGCCCGGACAAAGATATTTGTGCTGGATACCAATGTTCTCCTGCATGACCCGCAGTGTCTGAACAAATTTGAGGACAATACCATTGCCATCCCGGTCGAAGTTCTGGAAGAGCTGGATCACAAGAAGTCAGCACCGGGGGAGCTGGGCTTTGCCGCCCGCAAAATCCACCGGGATCTGCGGGCACTCTTCGACGCCCAACTGGGTGAGCCGCCGGAGATGAAGGGCAAAGGGAACTCCGCGCTGAGCCGCGATTTGCCAAATGGCGGCCGGCTGATTGTGGTGATTAATGATTATTTCATCTCAGGTGATCAGGACAGCGAAGGCATGAACCGGCTGCGGGCGACGCTGGTGGATATGACTAAAATGGATAGCCGCATCCTGGCCTCTGTTTTCTTCCTGCAAGACGTCTGTGAGGACTGCCGGGTGATTCTGGTCACCAAGGACGCCAACATGGCACTGAAAGGTATCGCGCTCGGACTCGAGGTGGAGGACTACCTGAACGACAAAGTGACTGGCACCAAACTCGGCAGTGGCATTAAGACGATCAGCATCAGCAACGAAGACTATTCCCGCTTTCTGGAAGAGCACGGCGTGGATCTTTCTCCCGATGTCACCAGCCATCTGTTTATCAATGAATACATCTACGTGACCAACGGCGAATTTCGCGAACCGGCCCGCTATCGTGGTGACGGGCAGGTGGACGCCTTGATTTTGGGTGGCGACACCGGAGTCAAAATTCCCAAAGGCATTAATATCTATCCCCTGAATGATGAGCAGCGGATGCTGATGGATGCGCTGCTGGACGAGGACATCAAACTGGTGACCTGCACGGGGAAGGCGGGCACGGGCAAGACCCTGGTCTCGATCGCCATGGCACTGTTTCAGACCCTGGGGGAGGATAATCTCTACGAACGTGTTTTTATCACCCGCCCCCTGGTGCATATTGGTAAAGATACTGGTGCGCTGCCCGGTACCCTCTACGAAAAACTGGCACCCTACATCGCGCCCTTTTATGATAATCTGGAAGTGCTTTTCAGTAACCGTAAGGTTTCCAGAAAGGACGCACCCGATGACGAGCAAGCCCGCCTCGACCGGATCACTTCAACCCGCAAACGCAAAAAGGCGATGGCCAAGCTGGCCCGCCAGCCTTCGCAGCAGGAGCAGGACGACGAGGCTGAGCTGCCGCGCAAGCCCTACCAGTTCCTCTTCGATTATGGCATGGTCGAGCTCGAGGCCATGACCTTTATTCGCGGTCGCTCACTCTCCAATACCATCTTTATCATCGATGAGGCGCAAAATCTCACCCCCCATGAAGCCAAAACGGTCGTCAGCCGGATGGCCGCTGGCTCCAAGGTGGTGCTGCTGGGCGATCCTTATCAGGTGGACAGCATGTTTCTGGATACTTTCTCCAACGGGCTGGTCCACACCGCGCAACGGCTCAAGGGCACCGAGATCACCGCGCATCTGGAGCTGACAACCGGTGTGCGCTCCGAGTTGGCTGACCTCGCGGCGGATTTGCTGTAAGCCAAATCGTAGCAGCAGTTTACTTCGACTCCTCGCTCTATGATCCTCTTTATATAAAATAGGGACAGGCAAAAATAATTTGACAATACTGTCGCGGGTGATCTATAAGTATAAAAATTCAGATTTTAAATTTATGAGGACTCGACGTTTGAAGGTATTGGGGGATAGAGTGGCTGTGTATCATGTGATGACGCGGACGGTGAATGGGGAGCGCTTGTTTCGAAATCGGGAGAAGGAGGTTTTGCGTAAGATGATCTGGCAGGTGGCGGACTTTTGCGGGGTTCAGGTGCTGACATACTGTGTGATGGCGAATCACTTCCATGTGTTGGTGCGGGTGCCTCCTGCGACGAGTTCGGGGCAGGGGATTTCTGATACGGAGTTGCTGCGGCGCTATCGGGTGCTGTATCCGAAACCGACGAAGTATCAGACGGCATCGATTCAGGTTTTGGAAAAGACGCTGGCCAAAGGCGGCGAGGCTGCGGATGCGATTCGCGGGAAGCTGCTGGCGCGGATGGGGGATGTATCGGAATTCATGAAGACGCTAAAGCAGCGCTTCTCGGTGTGGTACAATCGCTCGCATGGACGCTACGGCACACTGTGGGCGGAACGATTCAAATCGGTCCTGGTGGAGGGCAAGGGCAATCCCTTGCAGACCATGGCGGCTTATATTGATTTGAATCCGGTGCGGGCGGGGTTGGTGGACGATCCGAAGGATTACCGCTGCTGCGGCTATGCGGAGGCGGTGATTGGAGTGACTGCCGCGAAGAATGGCATCCGCGATATCTGGGGCGCGTATGCGGATGGTGGGGCGCGTGACGAGCTGTCGCTGGCGGAGGCTTTGCAAATGCACCGGGAACTGATTTTTGGTAAGCGTGCGGGCGAGGCCGGGCTTTCGGAGATGGACCGGAAGAAGGCGTTGCAAGTGCTGGAGCGGGAGGATGCGATTGTGCCGAAGGCGACGGTGTTGCGCTGCCGGGTGCGGTATTTTACAGATGGAGCGATTTTGGGTAGCCAGGAATTCGTGCGCGGCTTTGTGGGGGCTTGGCAACGGAATAAGGGGCGGAAATATCCGCCGAAGGTGAATCCACTGCGCGGCGCGGATTGGCAGAACCTGGCCACGATACAGGGCTTGAGGAAAAAGGTGTTTGGATAAAGATTTTTGATGGTAAAACGCGCCAGCTTTACAGCTTGCGGTAAATACAGATCTCGTGGTCGCCGTAGTAGGCGATCAGGATGGCGTCCGGTTCGGCGATGGCGTCGAAAAGTTTGAGCATCATTTCCTGTTCGCCGGGCCAGGGGTAGGCGTAAAAGAGATCGATCTCGGCGATATCGGTTTTCTGCTCTTCGTCCTGATAGACGGGGCCACCGGCATGCTGGTAGCCGAAGCTGTCGTCGGCTACCAGGTCGCTGCCGCCGGCAATGTCATATTCGATAAAGCCATCGGGAATGTAGCTGGTGCAGAGGAATTCGGCATCGATGGATTGGCTCGCCAGCAGTTCTCGGGCGATGGCGACGAGTCCGGCGCGCAGTTCGATGCCGGTGGCGGTGTAGCCCAGCAGCGCGGCCATGCCGGTAGCGACACCGAAGCCGCTGCCCCATTCGATGAAGCGCAGCCCCGGCGCGAGTTCACGGTCTGTCACCCACAGCAGGGCGGCATAGACCTGGGCCGGTTCGCTGGCGATGTAGCGGGGATAGCGTTGGTTGAGCTTGTCCGCGTAAAACTGCCCGAAGCGTATTTCAGCGGCATCCACCAGCGCTTGAACCTGCGGCGGGAGTGCGGTCGCGGTGGACTGGTAGTCTATTTCCTCGTAGGCCATATTAAAATTCCGGACCGATCAGTTTTTCAATGTCGCGGCGGTCTTTTTTGGTCGGGCGCCCCTTATCTTTATGGCCTCGATAGGAAAAGAGCCGTGCGTTTTCGCGTTTTTCACGGGCGGCATCATATTCACTGGCGGGGGTTTGATCGTCGAGGAATTCCGGGACGAGTGGGGCGCTGATCCGTTTTTCCGTGAGTGCGCGCACTTGGAGCGTGCGGGTGAGGGCCTTGGTGCGGGCGATCACGGTATCGCTGATCCGCAGTTTGGCCGAAGGCTTGGCGATGCTGCCATTGAGACGCACGGCCGAGCCCCGGCAGGCGTCCGCTGCGTCACTGCGGGTCTTGTAAACCCGCACCGCCCACAGCCATTTATCCAGGCGCACGGTATCCATATTCAGGCAATCAAACATCCAACCAGCAGCTCTGCCGGGCAGTGAAGGTTGACCGAGGGTTCAAGTTCATTGTAACGCTGACGCGAGACGAGTTAGTCCCTCTTCGAGTCGGGCACGCGGGCAGCCAAAGTTCAGGCGCAGGTGCTGCGGGCCGTCGAAGGGCACGCCGTCGGAGAGGCCGACCCCGTGTTGTTCGAAAAACTGTGCCGGGTCTTTTAATCCGAGCGCACTCACATCGAACCAGGCCAGGTAGGTGGCTTCCATCGGGCGAAAGCCAATCTGCGGCAATTCCGCGCGAATGAAATTGTAAACCAGTTGGTAGTTGTCGCGCAGGTAGTGGAGCAACTCCTGCCGCCAGGCCTCGCCGTGGTTATACGCCGCCTCGCAACCGGCGTAGCCGAAGCAGTTCACTTCTGTAATAATGCCGCGTATGGTTGTTTGGAAGCGGCTGCGCAGCTGCGCGTTCTCAATAATGGAAAAGGCACAGGCCAAACCGGGCAGGTTATAGGTCTTGCTTGGAGCCATCAGGGTGACCGTGCGTTGCGCGATCGATTCGCTGAGGGTGGCGGTTACGGTATGTTGGACGGATTGATCAAAGACGAGGTCGCAGTGGATTTCATCGGAAATCAGTATCAGATCATGGTGCTTGCAGAACTCCGCCACTGCCGAGAGTTCCTGCACGCTAAAGACCCGGCCAACCGGGTTGTGCGGGCTGCACAAAATCAACAGTCGCGTGTTGGGCCGAATCGCAGCTTCCATTGCTGGCAGGTCAAGCGTCCAGCGGTCTTCGGAGTCGAGATAGAGCGGCACCTTGATGAGCTCCCGTCCGGCGTAGTCGGGTGCGCTGAGGAAGGGTGGATAGACCGGGGTCGCGGTCATGACGGACTCGTCGGCGCGGGTAAAGGCATGCACGCAGAGATTGATGGCCGGCACCAGGCCCGGCAGAAAATTCAGCCAGTTGGCCTGGGCGCGGTAGCCATGTTGACGTTCCAGATAGTTCAGCACGGCATCCACCGGTGCCGCGTAGGGTTTGGTGTAGCCGAAGACGCCGTGGTCGAGCCGTGCCTGCAAAGCAGCGAGAATTTCCGGTGCGGCGGTAAAATCCATATCAGCTACCCAGAGCGGCAAAATATCGCGGCCCTGGTATTTCTCCCATTTCAGGCTGCCGTAGCCGCGGCGGTCCGGGCAGGAATCAAAGTTATATTTAAATTTACTCATCGAAGCAGAGCATCAAGTGGCGACTGGATGCCTGCAATCCAATTTCTCGCTTGAATTTATCTACGGACCCGGCATGGTGCTGCCTTTTTTCACCTATCTTGCAATCTTATGGGCACTCTCTTTATTAGTCTTCTTACTCTCGTTTTGCTGTTGATTTCAGCATTTATCGTTTTGCTGGTGCTGATGCAGCGCACCAGCCAAAGCGGTGGCATGGGCGCGGCCCTGGGTGGCGGTGCCGCCGAATCGGCTTTCGGTGCCGAGACCAACAATATCCTGATGAAGGGCACCATCTATGGTATTGTGGCGTTCTTCGTGGTCGCGCTTGGCTTATACCTGCTGTATCAGTCGGCAGCGGCGGATCGGGTGCAGGCAATCGATCTGAATACTGTTATCAGTGCCGGCGCAGAGGATGTGGTGGCTGAAAGCAGTGCCGATGTGATGGAGGACAGCCTGTCAACTGGAACCGAATCGCTCGTCCTGCAGGCTGAAGAAGTTGTTACTGAAGCTGCGGATGCGGTCGAGTCCATCGCCACAGAAGCAGCAGATGCTTTGCCTGCCAGCAACTAATGTCTTACCGCTTCGTCCATAGCATTAAATATTTAATACGGCCGATACATCGCTTCCTGGTGGTGGTCGGCTTTTTCTTTACGCTGATCCCGGTGGCTTTGGCGCAGCGGGTGCCGGTTCAAACCGGGCGGGGCGGAATGGAGCGCATTGACCAGCAGGAGGGTGCCCGTCGTTTGGATGCCTTCCGCCAACAGCGTTTGCAGGGCGACTACGTCTTTGAATTTCAACTGGAGCACAAGCCCCGCAGGGCGCGCACAGTGCGCTATCAAGGAATCATGTGGGGTTCCTGGAATGAGCAGGGGGCTGTCACGCGTTTTAAAATATTTGCGAACGAAGCAGGCAGAGCCGAAAATCAGGCACTGGTGGAACTGTTGGTGCAAAATGGCCCCGAACCCAGGGCCTGGATACGACGTGATCCGGATGCGGCCATGGAATTGGTGGCAGGCGAGGCGATGTTTAAGCCCATCCTGCCTGAACTGGTGTATTCAGTTTTCGATCTGCAGATGCCCTTTATCTATTGGAAAAATTTTATTTACGAAGGTCCCTCGCTGATCGGGATGAGCCGGGTGGGTCAAAACTTCCTAATGTTGCCACCGCAAGGATCACAGAGTGCGGCGCAGGGGATACACGGCGTAAGGGTGGCTTTGGATGACACCTATAACGCACTCTGGCGCGTCGAGATGGTGGATGCAGACGACAATGTGCGCTCCCGCTTTGCGGTCGAGAGCTTCAAGAAAGTGCAGCAGCAATATATCGTTAAGAAAATAACACTGGCTGAATATCCGAGCAAAGACAGAACAACCTTTGAAGTCATGGATGCGAGCGTTGGGCTCGAACTGGATGCAGCACTCTTTCAGTTGCCCGCTGAATCTCCGCAGCACCCGGCCCCCGGCCAGTCCACACGCTAGCATCAGCCAGTCCACAGCCGCAACCTGCGCCGTCCCAGCGCAACCATAATCGGAGGAACCGTGTGCGAGAATCACGCTCGCGCGGTTGAGCAATCGGCTTCACGACCTAGTATCTAGTGGCACAGTAAATTTCGTATCTTAGCGTAGTCGGGCGGCCTTGACCCCGACTGCTGGCGCCACCGATCTAGCGAAGAGAACCGGACGGCCATTTCGACAAGCTCAAGGTCAAAAACAAGCCGATCCAACTACGAAAGAAAAGCGGTTACGAGATACTCGATGCGATTATGTTCTGCTGCAGTTTTTGTATTGACTTCATCATTACCAAGTTAAATTATTAACAACATCGCTGAGCGACTACCTATGAGTAGTAGAAAAATGAGTCCCCTAACATTTGAGCTCCAACAAGATCTATTGGATAAGTTGAAGCATTTGCAGCACCGCACGGGAGCACGTAGCCTGAGTGATGTGATCCGTTACGCAGTGAGTCATTTGGATGTATCCACTTTATCACCCGGTGTAAAAAAACACTACCAGTTATCGGTGCGCTTATCGGATCAGTCGCGCCAGGATTTGGTTCGCCTGAGTCGGCAAAAAAAGGTCAGCCTGGGAGAGTTGCTCCGCGCTGCATTGGATTCTCTCCCGTCTGAGCTTTCGGACTTTAACCCTGAAATAACTATGCCTAAGAAAAAAGCATCCAAGAAAAAAGTAGCTGCCAAAAAGGTAGCTGCCAAAGCACCAGCCACGAAAAAGGCTGTTCAAAAAAAGGTGGCTGCCAAGCCAGTCAAAAAAGTAGCTGCCAAGAAGGTGGCGAAAAAAGCGGTTAAGAAAACCGCAGCGAAAACCGCTACCAAAAAAGCGGCTAAAAAAGTTGCGGTAAAGACTACCAAGAAAACGGCTGCCAAGAAAACGGCAGTAAAAAAGGCCGTTAAGAAAGCTGCGCCCAAGACAGTCGCGAAGAAGGCCGTTAAGAAAAAAGCGGCGAAGAAGGCGAAGAAGGCATCCTAATCTGCTGCCCGCTAACCGGGATTTTTAGGCTAGGCTTGCTTTTGCTTCGGCAAAGGTCTTGATTAACTCGCTCTTGTCGCTCCAACTAACCGCTGGAGCTGCAAGAGCGCTTCTTTTTATTATTATGCCAAAAGATACCATACTCTCTACCTGGGCCAGCAACATCACTCCCTCTCCGACACTGGCCGTCGATGCAAAAGCCAAAGAACTGAAAGCTGCCGGTGAAGACGTCTGCGGCTTCGGCGCCGGTGAACCGGATTTTGATACGCCGGATTTTATCAAAGAGGCCTGTGCCAAAGCACTGGCGGGGGGCAAAACAAAATACGCGCCAGCCCCCGGCATTCCGGCTTTGCGCGCGGCGATTGCCGAGAAATATGTCCGGGACAACGGCGTCGCCGGAGTCGAGGCCTCGCAGATTGTGGTCAGCCCCGGCGGCAAGTATTCCTGCTATCTGGCCATCATGGCCGTAGTCAGCCCGGGCGATGAGGTGATTGTGCCGGCTCCTTACTGGGTAAGCTACCCGGAAATGGTGAAACTGGCGGGCGGCACGCCCAAAGTAATTTTTGCCGGACAGGAGAGCAGCTTCAAAATTTCACCGGAGCAGTTGCGCGAGGCGATCACACCCAGAACGCGGCTGGTCATACTCAACAGCCCGTCGAATCCGACCGGCACGGTTTACACCCGGGCCGAACTCGAAGCCTTGACGCAGGTTGCGGTCGAAGCGGGCATCTACATCATGTCCGACGAAATTTATGAGTATCTGCTCTATGATGGCGTTGAGCACGTCAGCCCGGCTTCCTTCTCCTGCGAGGCCGCGGATGCAGTCATTACCGTCTCGGGCTTCAGTAAGACCTTTTCCATGACCGGCTGGCGTCTCGGCACGCTGATGGCGCCGGCACCGATCGCCAAAGCAGTCGCCAGCCTGCAGAGCCAGACCAGTTCGAACGCCACGACTTTTGCGCAATACGGTGCACTGGCCGCGATGCAGCAGTGGGACAAGTCGATGGCCGCAGTCAAGGGGATGCTGGAGGTCTTCGACCGCCGCCGTCTCTTTTTACTGGAAGGCTTGCAGGCAATTGACGGGATCGAGTGCGCCCGTGCGCAGGGAGCCTTTTATCTCTTCCCGAAGATGGATGCTTTCGGACTCTCGGCCAACGATTTTGCCGCCAAAATTCTGGAAGAGCAAAAAGTGGCCGTGGTGCCCGGCGAGGGCTTCGGCGCTCCCGGCTATATGCGCCTGAGCTATGCCACCTCGGATGAGGTCATCGAAAAAGGTCTGGCGCGTCTCACGCAATTTTGCGCCAAACTTAAATAAGCAGAACCGTTAGCAATTATTCCTATTCAGTAATTCAGAGCATGAGCGACAAAGAAAAAATTCTCTATACCATCACCGACGAAGCACCGGCCCTGGCCACCCGTTCGTTGCTGCCTATCATCAGCGCCTACACAGCTGCAGCCGGCGTCTCGGTGGAAACGCGCGACATTTCCCTGTCTGGACGTTTGCTGGCCAACTTTCCGGACTTCCTCGCGGAAGAGCAACGCATTGGCGATGCCCTGGCGGAACTGGGTGAACTGGCCAAGACCCCGGAAGCCAACATCATCAAGCTGCCGAACATCTCCGCTTCGCTGCCGCAGCTGAAAGCCTGTATCCGGGAATTGCAGCAGCAGGGTTACCCGCTGCCGGATTACCCGGATGAACCGTCTTCCGAGCAGGAAAAATTGATTCAGGCCCGCTACGACAAAATCAAGGGCAGTGCGGTCAACCCGGTCCTGCGTGAAGGCAACTCCGACCGCCGTGCAGCCGATGCGGTCAAGCAATATGCCCGAAAACATCCGCATTCGATGGGGGCCTGGTCGGCGGAGTCCAAGTCGAAGGTTTCCAGTATGTCGGCCAACGATTTTTTCGGCAACGAAAAGTCGGTGACTGTGCCGGCCGCCACCCAGGTCAAGATTGAGCTGGTGACCGACACCGGCACGACGGTGCTCAAGGACGGACTGGCGCTGCAGGCGGGCGAAGTGCTGGACGGCACTTTTATGAGTGTGCGGGCCTTGCGGACATTCCTGGCGGAAGAGATTGCGGCCACCAAAACGGCTGGCACACTTTTTTCGCTGCACTTGAAAGCCACCATGATGAAGGTTTCCGATCCGATCATCTTCGGGCATGGCGTGTCGGTATTCTACCAGTCGGTTTTCGACAAACATGCCGCTTTACTCGCGGAGCTGGGCTTTGATCCTGGCAATGGGCTGGGCGACCTCTACGCCAAACTGGAAAAACTACCGGCTGATAAGAAGGTGGAAATCGAGGCCGACCTTGCTGCCGTTTATGCCGATGCGCCCGACCTCGCCATGGTCGATTCCGACCGGGGCATTACCAACCTGCACGTGCCGAGCGATGTGATCGTCGATGCTTCCATGCCGGCCGCCATCCGCAGCTCGGGGCAAATGTGGAACAAGGCCGGCCAGCTGCAGGATACCAACTTCGTGATTCCCGACCGCTGCTATGCCGGTGTCTATGCCGCCACGGTTGAGTTTTGTAAACAGCACGGTGCCTTTGATCCGGCCACCATGGGCTCTGTGCCCAATGTTGGCCTGATGGCCCAAAAGGCTGAAGAATACGGCTCACACGACAAGACCTTTGAAATCCCCGCCGACGGCACGGTGCGTGTGACCGATGCGGAGGGGAATGTGCTGTTGGAGCACCAGGTTGAGGCGGGCGATATCTGGCGCGCCTGCCAGACCAAAGACGCGCCGATCCGCGAATGGGTCAAGCTTGCAGTCACCCGCGCCCGCGCCACCGGTGCACCGGCCATCTTCTGGCTGGATCAAGACCGCGCGCACGACGCGCAATTGATTGCCAAAGTCGAGACGTATCTCAAGGACCACGATACCGCCGGGCTGGATATCCGTATCCTGGAACCGGTTGAAGCGACGCAAGTCACCCTGGTGCGTGCCAGGGCCGGCCAGGACACCATTTCTGTGACCGGTAATGTGTTGCGGGATTATCTGACCGATCTTTTCCCCATCCTCGAACTCGGCACCAGCGCCAAGGTGCTCTCCATCGTGCCGCTGATGAACGGCGGCGGACTTTTCGAGACCGGTGCCGGTGGTTCCGCTCCCAAGCATGTGCAGCAGTTCGTTCAGGAAAACCATCTGCGCTGGGACTCGCTGGGCGAATTTCTTGCGCTGGGTGTTTCGCTGGAGCATCTGGCCGCCGTCTTCAATAATCAGAAGGCACAGGCGCTGGCCGAGACGCTCAATCTCGCCAACGCCAAATTTTTGGAAGCTAACAAATCGCCCTCACGTAAATGCGGTGAGCTCGACAATCGCGGCAGCCACTTTTACCTCGCGCTCTACTGGGCGCAGGCACTCGCTGCCCAGGAGCAGGATGCCGATCTGCGGGCGCGTTTTGCGCCGCTGGCGGAAACATTGGCTGCCAACGAAGCAAAGATTGTGGACGAACTCAACTCCGCGCAAGGGGTGGCGATAGATATCGGCGGTTATTACCTTCCGGATGAGGAACTGGCGACCCGGGCCATGCGCCCCAGCGCCACCTTCAATGCCGCGCTGCAGGGGCTGTAGTTTTTCATCGATGTTGGAACGAATTTAAATGGCGGATCGCGCCGGTCCGTCCCCGGGCCGCAGGCCGCTTGCGCTGTAAATAGAGTCAGTGGCGCGGCGGAAAAGCTCATGAGTTGCCGCAGCATAACTTTATTCGATTCGACAGCATAATGAACTCATCGGTGTTAGATCGACTCATCGCAGCCGCCCGGCATCTGGCTGAGGCTGTTGACGCGCTCCACTTCGCCGCGCCGACAACGCATGTCTATAACCCGCTGCGCTACGCCTGGGCAGCGCATGAGGGCTACCTGCGCCGCTATGGCAATGGCCCGAAGCGGGTGGTATTCATGGGGATGAACCCGGGGCCTTTTGGCATGGCGCAAACCGGCGTGCCTTTTGGTGAGGTTGCGCACGTGCGCGATTGGCTTGGCATTGATGCGGCAGTCGCCAGGCCCGCCAACGAGCACCCCAAGCGTCCGGTGACTGGTTTTGCCTGTGACCGCAGCGAGGTGAGCGGACAACGATTGTGGGGCACCTTTAAAGCGCGCTTCGGCACTGCAGACGCTTTTTTTGCGGAACATTTTGTCGTGAACTACTGCCCGCTGGTTTTTATGGAAGCCTCCGGGAAAAACCGCACCCCGGATAAAATGAGTGCCGCCGAGACTGCGCCCCTCTATGCCGCCTGCGATCAGCATCTGCGTGCTGACGTGGCTAGCCTGCAGCCGCAGTGGCTGATCGGAGTCGGAGCTTTCGCGGAGGGTCGGGCCAGGCAGGCACTGGCGGGGCAGGATATTCAATTCGGTCGCATTTTGCACCCGAGTCCGGCCAGTCCTGCCGCCAACCGCGGCTGGGCGGAACAAGCCACCCGGCAGTTGGTCGCTCTCGGGATATGGTCGCACGACTAATACCCCAGCATTGGCTTGAACTTCGGCCCAGTTGTTAAGGGTCTCTGCAGAAACTTCTCCTGCTTCACGGGCCAGCAGGTTGCCGCAACGCTTGGGTCCATCGTCCCAGCTGGCCCGCTTGATGATTTGGGAGAACAACTCTCCGCAGTGCCGCCGTGCCCGTGAAAAATCCCGATAGGCGTCCTCATCCAAGGAAAGTTTTGTGTGGCATACACTCATGCATATACAGCAAAGGCGTATTGTTAAATCAAGTTCACAAAAATGTGCGGGTCATTTGAAATTTTGTAGAGAGGCTGTTTGTTGAAGCTTATTATGAAAAAACTACCAATCATCATCCTCGCCTTACTTGCTGCATCCAATCTCATCGCTGCCGTTGAAACCGGTGCCGCAGCACCTGCGTTTACCTTGACGGACACCACCGGTGCCGAGCACAGCCTATCCGATTTCAAGGGCAAATATGTGGTGCTCGAATGGACCAATCACGGATGCCCCTTTGTGCTGAAACACTACAAAGAGGGCCACATGCAGGCGCTGCAGAAAAAAATGACCGAGCAGGGTGTGGTCTGGCTCATTGTTAATTCCAACGCGCCGGGTAAACAGGGGCATGTCAGCCCGCAGGAGGGACAAAAACAGATCGCGGACAAGGGTATGCATGCGACCGCGATGTTGCTGGATACTGATGGCAAAGTGGGCCGGGCCTACGATGCACGGGTCACACCGCACATGTATCTGATCGATCCCGCCGGCAAACTGGTTTATCAGGGCGCTATCGATAGCGTGCGCTCCACCAACAGCAGTGATATCCAAGCAGCCGAAAATTATGTCTTGTCTGCTTATCTGGCGCTCAAAGCGGGCAATCCGGTTGAAAATGCCACGACCAAGCCCTACGGCTGTGGTATCAAGTATTGATCGCCACCGCAGTTAGGCATCAACCGTCAAGCGCAGATCGAAGCCGCAGGCGGTCAGGATCTCGAAAGCGCGCTGACTGTGCAACAGCAGCTTGCTTAGATTGCGCAGGGTCAGCAGTTGAAAGCACATTGATGTCGCGTCCACTTCGATACGCAGATCCAGGTCGGGCAGTGTTAATTCAAAGCTGCTACCATCGGGTGCGTAGCTGAGAAATGGTGCCAGCGCGGGATTATCTTCAATTGCGTCAATCTTATCCTCAACCTGAATACCGGTCGGAAAAATCACGGTCAATGTATCGCAGTGGTGATTAAAACAGGCATGCAGGGCGGGATCACCGGCGATATCGGCTCGATACAGTTCGCTCAGTTCCGTGAGTAACACATAGCACTTCGGATCTTCGGGGCATTGATCGATGCAGATGCGGGCACTAAAGTCCGGCGTCGTGATCCGGGCCACACCCTCATGGCAGGTATAGTCAAACTCCCGGCGCTTGTATCCGAAAGCTTCGCGGACACTATTGTAGATCTGATCCGCGAGCAGTTTGACATCTTCCGCACCTACCTTGCGCACAAACTCCTGGGCAGCCGCGTATTGCAGATCCGGAACCTGGTGGCATCGCCGAAAGCCCTTCAGCCGCCGGATGCGTCCGCGCACCGTGCCGGAAATAAGGCTTTGGATGTTACTGGATGGGCTGTTTGAAGCGGAAGCCATGACTAAAAGTAGCAGCCATGACTAGCTGGACTGGACTCAAAAATAAAGCACGTATCGAAGAAAGTTGCGGCATTTATTAGATGGGATACTTAAACTTAACGAATTTTTTTTATTATTTTAATGGCCGCTTGCTGAGCTATACTTACTTTGCGATAACAAGGTCTTCTGATGGAGGCCGGACCCTATCGAGACGCGACTGTCGTCGCATCGCTACACGAGAGGTATATTGAGTCGAACTGAAGCTCTGTAGCGACCTTGTGATAACAAGGTCTTTTGGATGCTAGCCTATCTCCGCAGAACGGGCTAGCCTGTTTCCGTATAGGGAGACAGGCCCATTCGACGTGCTCAGGGCAGGCCCGAGGCGCTGACCTACAAAGCCGCTACTCATGATGAAAGGCAGGAACAAAATTGGCACCAAACGTAGAATACAAATATTTTCGCCGTCCAAAGAACCTCAGCAAGAGAAATGTTTATATTCTATGTTTGGTGCCTTTCCGCATCGTGAATCTCGCCCGCTGAGCGGAGCCCTGAAAGGGTGAAGCTCGGCGAAGCGGGCGAGTTCACGGTG
>Ga0100391_1002252_pt1 | contig 20550 bp, 15 predicted proteins | sample CryGeymeta201515_FD_81541 | JGI IMG/M metagenome (GOLD analysis project Ga0100391, IMG submission 81541) | Groundwater microbial communities from Crystal Geyser aquifers in Utah, USA - Crystal Geyser metaG 2015-15 | ecosystem: Environmental > Aquatic > Deep subsurface > Groundwater | place: USA... | reverse complement strand
TGGAGCGCGACGTGCTGGCCCTGGTCGAAGAACTGGTCGAGCATGGTTTGCTCATGGTCGAGGATGAGGAGGAGGATTAGGCCTCTTTCCACGCCGCAATGCCGGGCACTTCGCGCGCGCTGCCATCGGCAATTTCGATAATCCTGTCCGCCAGCGCCAGGCTCGCCCGGCGATGCGTGACGATGATGACAGTGCGCTCCGCAAGCGCGGTTTGGCACGCTGAGACAAAGGCCGCTTCGCCCTCCAGATCATACATGGACGTGGCTTCATCGAAGATCAGGATCGGCGGATCGAGCACCAAAGCGCGTGCCAAAGCAAGGCGCTGGCGTTGCCCGCCGGACAACCGCACCCCTTGATCGCCGATTTCTGTTTCAAGGCCATCGGGCAGGCGAGCGATAAACTCCTCGGCCTGCGCCAGCCGCGCAGCCTGGGCAATTTGCGCCGCGCTCAGATCCGTCAGCCCGAATGCGATATTGTCCCGCACGCTGCCGTTGAACAGCAGCGCACGCTGCGGCACCAGGCCGATCTGGCGGCGCAGATGTTGCACTTGCAGCGCGGCAATGTCTGTACCGTCCAATGTAATGCGCCCTGCTTGCGGCTCGTAGAAGCGCAGCAGCAGATTGATCAGCGTCGATTTGCCCGCCCCGTTCTGCCCGGTGAGCGCAACAATCTCTCCCGGCGCAATGACCAGATCGATATGACGCAACGGCCCGTCGCGTCCGGGATAGGCGAAACTGACCTGCTCAAACGCGATCCTTCCCGTTGATCGCGCCCCGGTTTCGCCGTGCCGATACCCTGCCTCGATCGGCTCGGCCAGAACCCTTTCGAGCCGCTCCAGCGTGCCGCGCGCCCATTGCAGCCGCCCGTAGAAATCTGCCAGCGCCCCCACCGGCCGGGTCAGCAAGGCAGCATACAGCAGGAAGGCAAACAGCTCGCCTGCACCCTTTCCATCTAAGACCAGCTCTTCACCCAAGATCAGGATCAATATGATCGCGGCCACGCCGGACACCAGCGCAATGGCCGGACCAAGCATAGCCGAAATGCGATCCTGCGCGAAGGTGAGCGCGCGCACATCCTCGGTCAATTGCGCATAATTGCGCCGTTGGCGGTCTTCCACAGCAAAGGCTTTGATCGCGGCAAGCATCTCCAGATCCTCCTCCGCTGCTGTCATCAAGGCCGCATCGGCCGCCCGCGCCCGCGCCGCCAGCGCGCGCTGGCGCCGCCCGACGAGCTTGAGCGCAATGGTGAACACCGGCACCAGCACCGGGATGAACAGCGCCAGCATCGGATCAATGGCAAACAACAGGATAATCGCGCCCGCCGCAGTCACCACCATCGCTGGCAGGCCGGCCAGCGTGCCGGTTAGGAAAGTGCTCAGATTGTTGACCTCATAGGTCATCAAGGCCAGCAGATCGCCTTGTTTGCTACGATCATGAAAACCCATCGGCAGGCATTGCACATGAGCATAGGCCTCCAGCCGCAGGTCCGCGAGCACGCGGCCCGAGGTGCGAGCAGAAATGATTGCCGCAACAATGTTAAGCAGGCTCGTCATCACCAGTGCTGTGATCAGCAGGCCGGCGATCAGCGGCAAATCCATCACCGCATCAGCAACCACTCCTCCCAGCAATTGCCCCGCCAGCCATGGGATCGCAAGCATGGCCAGCGAGCCTGCCAGCGACAGCACGCTGATCTGGGCAATCTGCCTGCGATAAGGCGCAGCGCGGCGCAGCAGAAAGCGCGCGTCCATCAGCTTGCCCGCAAGCCGATGCTGCGCAAGGCGATTTCCAACAGCCTGCGCAGATGCAGCAGCGGAACTGGCCAGGCGGTCGCCTGCGGATACTTCCAATACAGGTGGCCGCGCGCCGGAAAGGCATTGGCGAGCGCGAAATGCGCTTTGGCTCGCAGCCCTTCGCTCGCACGCAAATCCGTCAGGAATTCGCCCAGCTGGCTGCGCTGCGTGAGATAACGGGTCAAGGCGGTGTCCTGCGGCGCGGCGCGCAGGGCTGCCAGCACTTCGCGCGGCGCCCGCGTTCCCAGATCGCGTTCTGCCGCTTCCAACGCGGCGAGCACAATGCCTGCAATCTCACGGCTGGTCCCGATGGTGGCCAGCTTGGCCCACTCGGCCTCGCTGAATTGCCTCGTCAGCAAATGGTTGTCGAGCGACCAGATCAGGCGATGCCCGCCGATGACCCGTTCCTCCCCCACGAAATACCCCTTGGCCCGGTGCCATGCCTGATTCATCGCGCCCTGGATGAAGGTGAGCACATGCGTGGGCGCCCTGGCCGCGGCAGACAGCCGGGTCAGCGGCACACTGTGCGAGAAATATTCCGCAATCCGCAACACCTGTTGCAACGCCGGACTGTCATTGGGCTGCCAGTGCAGATCGATCGCATGGATCATGCCAAAGCCGGTAGCAAACAGCCATGTCTCCTGGAAAAACAGCCCGTGCGGATCAAGCCGCCGCGTCCAGCCGGCATCACGCAGCACGCCGCGCGTTGCCGCAAGACTGGCCGCTTCAACGAGCAAATCAGTATCCCCCCGGCGGCGTTTGGCAGGATTGTCGTAGACACAGTAAGCAAGCGCGGTTCCCTTCATCAGCCGGGCAGGAATGGCATGCGCAGCCAGGCCATCGAGCACATTGGCAACCACTCGCATGTGCGATTCTTCCCAGAACACCTGCGACTGCGCTTCGGAGCGGATCGCCTCGCGCAAGATTTGCGGCCAGTCTGCCAATCGATCGGGAATTTCGGCAAGGATCAGAGCGATGCCATGAAACTCGATGCGCTGCCAAAGGCTCGCGATATCGCTCCATCCCTCCGGCCACGCCTGCCCCTCGCCGCGCAACGTTGCTGCGAGAAATGCGTCCACGGCTCGGGTCGCCGGATCAGGATTGCCGCTTGCTTCCACCAGCAACCTTCTAGCGCAGACTTGCCCCACCGCCAGAGCCATCGGCAAAAAAGACCCCAGTGTGTGCCAGTTTGGCTCCAGCGGACCAGGGGACATATCGGACCAGGGGACATAGCGGACCGCCCCGTCTGGCCAAGGCGAACAGGCCATCGCACTGGGCGATGTCCCGTTCGCGCAGGCGCGCCATTTCATTGTCAGCGTTACGACGCTTCGTGGGATAAGCTCATCAAAACAGCGCCCGCAAGGTCGCCAGTTCGCTGTGCAGCGTGGCCACTTGGGTCGGTGTCAGCAGATTGCTCAACACCACGCCCCACACACGGTTGGTCTTGTCCGTGGTGCCCGAATTGCCGATCAGCAGGTTAGTCGCAGTAGCAGCAGCTCCGGTTGCAGCAGCGACACTGCCGATTTCGATCCCGTCTGGATCGAACAGCTTTGCCGTCGTGCCGTCGCTGGTCGCGGTGTAGGCGCCCGGCTTGGTCAGATTGAGGCCGTTGAAGGTTGTGTGGCTGAAATTGTGCGCCCGGAAGCGGACGACAGTTCCGTTCAGGCGCAAGCCGATCGTGCTGTCGGTAGTGTTGACAGCATAGAGCGAGGTCGAGCCAAGCGCGCTCACGATCACGGTGAGCGAAATGCTGGTGGCGCTGGTCAAGGCCGAAGGATCAACGGCAAGATCAACATTCTGATTGTTGGCGGTTGCAAGATACCCGTCAGCCCACGGCAGGGCCGTTGTGCCTGACTGCGTGGCAATCAGCGTCGGATCGTCAATACGGATGGTGTTCGCAATCTCGCTGCCCAGGGCATAGACATGCGCCCCGATCCTGGGGAGAATGCCGGCGGTATCGAGCGCGGCAAGATAGGCGTCCAGCCCGGCTTCCTGTGCCGGGGATAGGGACGCTCCGCCCGCCGTTACCAGCGCCGCCAGCCATGCCGTGGTATCCGCACGATAACTGGCTGGTGCTGTGCCGGTGAGCGAGAAGGTGGCGCTCACCGCGCCAATGGTCACAGCATAATCATCGGTCACTCCGGCATCGGGCGCAGTCGCCCGCACCGCGAATTTCTGGAGCTTGTCGATGAAGCCTGGCGTATTGGTCCAGTCGGTATGCACGCTGTCATTCCAGTTGAGAATGCGCATTTCCAGCCCGGGGGGCAGGGTCACCGCCGTGCGCCGCTCGATCCCGGCAATGGCAATCGCGCTGCTGGAGATGATCGTGGCCTGTTCACCGCTTGCCGCCGGGATGGTGAAGGCATCGGGCACGGCATCGGTAATCGCGCCATAGGTTCCGGCATAGGTGCCCGCAATTGCCGCATGGGCGCGCAGACCGATCTGCGTGGTCCAGCTGTCAATCGTCCACGAACCAGGTTCGGGCGGATGAATATTGGTGAAGTTGGCAAAATCGAAATCGGTGTCGATCACCGTGCCATTGCCATCGGCCAGAAGGCCCGCCAGCGTGGCCTCGCGCACCTGATAGGCGCGGCCAAAGCCAGCGGTATCGGTGATCACATTGCCAGTGGCATAACCCAGCGGACGGATACGCTCGGCAATGAAGAAGGCATTGGCCGAAACACGCGTGCGGAAGGCGGCGAGGAAGGCCGTCCAGTTGGCAGCATAGTTGGTCGCCTTGGTGGCATCGGTGGCATCGGCCTCGCCCTGGTTCCACAAGGCATATTCATCGAACTGGGTATGCGCGGTATTGGCGGCAAGCCAGCTGCGCAGCGCTGCAACCTGCGCCTCAAGCCCATCGAACCGGCTGCCTGAAGTGGCCGGGTTCCAGTTGCCTGCCAGATCATTGCCGTTGACGGATTCCTTGACGATATAGATCGGCCGGGTCTCGCCCGCCTGCCGCATCTGATAGACCGCCTCGGCCTCGGTGCCCCATTCAGCGGCGGCGCCTTGATGGCCGGAATTGGTCTTGGCGACATAGGGCACAGGCGCGCCGCTGGCCGCAATCCACATCGAGACATCGGTTTGCGCATAGCGGCTGTCAGGCGGCAAGCCCGCGTTGGTTGTCGCCGCCTTGCGCGCATTGGACTGGCCCGCGACGATGAGGATGATGGCTGTGGCGGTGGATGAGGTCGCCGACAGCGTGCTGAAGCCATCTCCGGCGGCAACATCGCTGTCCTCGCCAGAACCGCTGGTGTGAACAAGATAAGCGATATAGCTGGTTGCTGCTGCCAGACCGGTGATAGCAATTGTCTGCAATCCTGTCGCCGTGACGGATTGCGAACCGCTGGCCGCAACGCCTGAACCTGCCTTGATCGCATTGGCATCGGGAACGCTGCCATCGGTGGTAATGGCCCAATACAGCAAACCGTCAGGGGTATCTGTTTCAACGCTGACGATCGCAGCATTGGCCCCATTGGCCTCATCGGCAAACGAAGTCAGGCTCGGCCTTGTGGCTGATGCAGGTGTGATGGCGAGTGCGACCGGCTGGCTGGTGCCATTGCCCTGTGCATCGATGGCCTCGAAGGTGAAGGCATAGGTCGGCTGGAGGGCATACTCGGTGGGGCCAACAGACCAGACCCCGGTATCAGGGTTGAGCGTTACAGCAGAGGCATCCTGCCCGCTCACCAGCCAGCTGACCGGCTCATTGGCAATCAACTGCCCGGCGATTGCAGCGCCTTCAGGATAGCTGCCGGAAGGATCTGCGCTGGTGATGATCGGAGCGGTAACATCGCTGCCAACAGGCGCACGCACTGCGCCAACCGGGGCAACCGGACTCCGGCGGGCATTATTTCGGGCGTCATAGCGAACAGTTGGCGGCTTGGGGAAAGCCAGCAGTGCCCCTTGCGGCGTGAAGTCTCCCATAGCCGCATCGGCAAAATTGCCCAGGGCGCTGCCGCCAACGCTTGTGCCAAGCGCGCCTTGCGGCACCGCAGCGCCGCCGTTCAGATGGTTGAATGCAATCACCAGATCGGCATCGCCAGCGCTCGGATTGCTCCAGGCAAGCGTCGAAAAGGCATTATTGGCAATCAGGCAATAGGCATCAGGATTGTATTTCAGCGCGCCGCCGAAATCGTTGCGCAGCGCCAGGCCCTGGCCCGTATGCGTGTTGTGCGCAATCACAACATGGCTTTGCGGGTAAGAGAGCTGCGACAGATTGCCTGTCTGGGTGTTATCAAAGGAATTGTTGATATAGACGATATCGCGACTGTCAGCATCGTCGAGAAAGAAATTCTGCGCCGCGATCCCGGTGCCGCTGTTTCCGGCCAGATAGAAATTCTCTCCATTGTGCTGAAACAGATCGGCATGGGTATCGAAGAAGGTCTTGACCAAGAATGCGCCCGCAGTGTTCATGCTCCATGCGCCAACCGTGTTATCCGCCTGCAAGGCCGCGGCAAAGCGCGTCGTGTCATCGGCAGTAGCGCTCCACCCCGACAGGCTATTGAGCCATGCGACGACGCTTTCGACGGTGTAATTGGTATCGGCGGTGAAGGCGGTAAAGCCGGTCTGCACCGTGAATGTGCCGACAGTCGTCGTGCCGACTTTGGCTGTCAGAACGCGGTTGTTCTGGCTGTTCGTGCCCGACATGGCGAGCGTGGAATTGGCCGGGCCGGTGCCATTGATCGCATTGAGGTAAGTGCGATAAAAGGTGCTATCGAGGCCATTGGCCGTGTTGCCGATGACGCAATCTGAAGCAGTGAACAGATCGCTCCAGGAATTGCTGAAGACACAGCCGCGCACGAGCGAGCAATTCATCCCGCCAGCCCACATATTCGTCACATTGCACTCGGTCATCCAGCCCCGTTCGCGGATCAGGAAAGCGAGCAAATTGCGCGGAGCCTTCCACCGCAGACTGTCGCGCCCGGCCGAATTGGTGATATTCACCCCGTCGAGCCAATGCGCATGTGCGCCCGGCTCGGTGTAAAGATTGCTTGCCCGGACGAAGTCAAAGGTGATGTTCTCGCCCATGAAGCGCAGCGGCCCGCGCCGGGGCCGGAAGCTCCCGTCATCATCTGTTTGGCGGGTAAAGGTGACAGGAACCGTGGCCTTGACAGTGATCAGGCCGGGCACCTGATAGGGAAAGTCCGACTGTTCCAGATCATATGCACTGCCACCGGTTATTGTGATCAGCGGATGCTCAAGCGCGTTGCTGCGCACATGATCAAGCGCTGTGAGCATCGTCTGAAAGCGCAGCCCGGATGCGGCCTGCGTGCTGTCCACTTCAAGCTGCGCGTCATAAAGCATGGCGCGCGGCAGGAAGGCATATGGCCCCATGACCCGCCGCTGCATCGTGGCATCGCGCGGCACCGCCTCGAAATAGACATGCGCGGTCCCGCTTGTCGAGCCGGGATTTTGAAGGACAGCCCACCAGCCGAAATACTGCACAGTCTCGCCATTGGCATCAGCAAAAGAGCGCAATGTTGGCGCGCTGATATCAATGCTGTTGCCTTCGAAATGGACAGTGACCTTATCAATACCCAGATTGTTGATCAGTGTGCCCTCATCATTGGCCCCGGCGACGACGCCCACTATCAGGCGATCCGTAAAAGCCTGCCGCGGCGGCGTGATGATCCGCATGGCCGGCTTGGCTGTGGTGCGCACCGGATCGACAGGCGGGCTGGCAAAGCCGCTGCCCGCCGTGCCGGTCCAGCTTGCAGAAGGGCCGATCAAGCTCGCTGTATCGGCGGGCGAGCCGCCGCGCGTTCCCCGCGCGCTCGAAAGCGCACCAAAGCCAAGCCCGTAGCGCCCCATCAGGAAAGGCCCACCAGACTTGCAGCAGTCGTGCCGGTCGCACGAACGGCGCGGACGCGAACGTCAAGAATGCTTCCCGATTGAAGGTTGCGGAAGACAATTTCGCTGGTCCCGCGCAAGGTGACAACTGCGACATCGCCGCCTTCTCCGATGTAAAGGGCTTTGGTCGGGACAGCCAGATCCTGCGAATCGCTGGGCAGTATCTCGAAGCACTGCTCGGCTGGGGACATTGGGCTGTCGGTCAGATATTTAAAGGGATCGTTGCTCACGGCGTTCTCCATTGATAACGATGAGCCGGGTAGGCACTCCCCAAATCTGTAGGAAAGCTCTTTTCCTCGCGCCTCGCGGCATCCATGACTTGCGGCCTCGCCGCTTGAGGGACAATATGCACTACTCGAAATTCCCAGGGATCTGCGTTACACACGCGTGATGGCAAGCTTACCTTTCTCTGCAGCACAAGCTCCGGTTGGTCGTCAGAGGTTCTCTTTGGTGAGCCTGCTACCATTGTTGCTGCTGTTTTACGCCACATTGCTCCCGCCAGAAGTTCGGCTGAACTTGCTGGGACAAACCTTGTATGCGCCGCGCATCGTTACGCTGCTTCTGCTGCCCTGGATCATCCGCAAACTGGCTATGGGCAGGCTGCAAATTCGTTTGCCGGATTATCTGGTGTTTGTGGCTGCGATCTGGATGATCGTGTCTCTCATTGCCTTTTACGATTTTTCGACCGGCATAATCCGCGGCTCAGCGCTCGCCTTCGATGTCGTCGCTGGCTATCTCATCGCTCGACTGAGCATCCGCAACGGCACGGATTTTCTGCGCTTTTTGATCCTGATTATCCCAGGCGTTCTGGCGGTGGGATTGATCATGATGACCGAGAGCATAACGCACAGGCACATAATCCGCTATCTCGCCGCTGATCTGTTTGGACCATTGGCGGTGTATGTGGATGGCAACGAAATCGGTTTGATGTCAGAATTCAGAACCGAAATCCGGCTCGGTCTGATGCGCGCTGGGGGGCCGTTTTCGCATCCTATTCTGGGCGGATTGTTCTTGGCCAGCATGTTGCCGATCTACTTCAATTCAGGCCTGCGTCGCTGGCCGCTGTGGATCGGGATCGCTCTGGGTTTCTTTGCAATCTTCAGTGGCAGCTCTGCAGCCATCCTCGCCCTCATCATCTCCGCGGGGCTGCTTGGCTATGACTGGGTGCAAAAGCGCGTTGAGCTGCTCGACTGGCGCAAATTCCTGATCGCCGCAACAGCGGCTTTGACCGGCCTTCACCTGGTATCGCAAAACGGGCTGATCTCGTTCCTGCTGCGCTACACTCTCGATCCACAAACCGGCCAATTTCGATTGCTGATCTGGGAATATGGCGTGCGTTCGGTGCAAAAACATCCGCTTATCGGCATCGGCTACACCGACTATGAGCGTGCCTTGTGGATGCCGCCCACGGTGGACAATCACTGGTTGATGCTGGGCATTCGGCACGGCCTGATCACGCCGGTTCTTCTGGCCCTGGCCGTTGGCCTGATCATATTGCGCCTTTCCCGGATGAGCCGAAACCAAAGCGAGATCGGACGGCGTTTTTATGTCGGAATTGCCATTTCTCTGGCTGTCTTTGCGATCATGGGCTTCACTGTCGCTTTCTTCGGCTCTGTTCAATATTGGTTTTACATCCTGCTGGGCGCGGGCATGTCCTTGTGCATTCCGCGGTCGGTCGATCCGGCTTTCAGCCGGCCATCTGCCGCGCCCCGTGAATTTGCGCTCGCGCGTTGATTGCCGGTCACTTGCGCGGCAATTGCGTCTCGGCCCCAAGAAACTGATGTTGCCATGACCACAGCGGCCCGGCCTCCTGAAGTCACCGTTATCATGGTGAGCTACAACACCTGTGCCCTAACGCTCAAAGCGCTGGAGACGCTTTTCGCCAATGCGGGCGATATCGCGATGCGCGTCGTGGTGTGGGACAATGCTTCGGCGGATGGGTCCGCGCTGGCCATTGCGACACGCTTTCCCGATGTGGAATTGATCCGCTCGCAGGAAAACATCGGCTTTGCAGCAGCCAACAACCGGGTGGCAGAGATGGCTTTGACTGATTGGCTCGTGCTGCTCAATCCCGATACAGAAACGCATCCTGGCGCGATTGCGGCACTGGTCGCATTCGGCAAGGCACATCCGCGCGCGGGCATTGTCGGCGGTCGCACCGTATTTCCCGATGGCTCGCTTAATATCGCCTCGTGCTGGAACCGGATGACAATATGGAGCCTCTTTTGCGCAGCGACCGGCCTGTCGCGGATATTTCCCGATAGCGCGCTGTTCAATCCCGAAGCGATCGGCGGCTGGCGGCGCGATGAGGTGCGCGAAGTGGACATCGTTGTGGGCTGTTTTTTCTGCATTCGCGCCGCGCTGTGGCGCGAGCTTGGCGGGTTTGACGAGCGATACTTCATGTATGGCGAAGAAGCGGACCTGTGCTTGCGCGCTGCGGAGAAGGGCTTTCGCCCGATGATCACTCCTGACGCACAGATCATGCATCTGGTGGGGGCATCGACCAAGCGGCGGGAGGACAAGATGGTGCAACTCATGCGCGCCAAGGCCACGCTTGTGCGCGACCATTGGAGCGCGCCTTTGCGCCCCCTGGGAATTGCCCTCTTGTGGTGGTGGATTGCCAATCGGCGGCTGGTGACGGGTATGGCCACGATATTCGGCCTGTCAAAATCCGCCGGGATGTGGCGCGACGTGTGGCGCAAGCGGAGCGACTGGCTGCGCGGTTACTGACCTTGGCGGGCAGCGCTGCGCAAACCTGCGCGGAATGTCTCGCCGATAGCTTCGGGCAGGAAGCGCTTCGCCGCTGCGCTTTTCTGCCAGTCGCGCAGCTCTTCCTTCATGGCAACGCTGTCACGCACAAGCATTGTCATGGCCCGGGCAATTTCGCTGACGCTGCGGGCGTCCACGGCAATGGCAAACCCGCATCCATCGAAATAGCCATCGACTGCCGCACCTTTGGGATAAGCAATCGGCAAGCCTGACAACAGCGCCTCGACAAACACGAGCCCGAAACTCTCCCGGAGCGAGGGCAGGATGAAGCCGGCCGATGCATTCATTTTCTGACGCAGTTCCATGCGGCTCATGGCTCCTGAAAGGGCGATATTCTTGCGCTCCGCAATGATCGACCGGCAGCACGCGACATCGCGTGCAGCGCCTCCACCTGCAATGGTCAATTGGCAATCGGGCGCACGCTCACTCACGCGGTCCATCGCGGCGGCCATGCGGGCGAGATTCTTGCCCTTGCTGTTGTGGAGATGAAACACACTCAGCAGGCCCGTGCCCTTGGGGTCGGGGGCGATAATATCATCAAAGTCAGGCGGGCATGGCAGGATGTCCGAGGGTCCTGCGCGCACGCCAAGCAATCGCTCCACTTCTGCCAGCGACCATGGGGCAAAGGAAAAGACATGGGCAGCGCCATGAAAGACATCGGCGATTTCCCGGCGCAGATCGGGGCGTCTGTGAAGGATTTTGAGGTCGGTATTGCCCTGGATGGTGATCCCATAGGGAAGCCCCAGCAAAGCCGCAGCGTGCCCGACGGCAATTCCTTCGACGCCAAGCTTGTGCCCGATCAACACATCAGGAAGCCGCTGCCGGGAAAGGCGCGCGGCAAGCCAATCACCCACCTGGCGAAGCACTGAGACATGAAACAACCCTTTGCCGGGCGCGTGATATCGAACCGCTGTGCCAAATTCCTGCGCATAGGCTTCAAACCTCACCTGCGGGCGGCCAACTCCTCTCGCGATTGCCGCAAGGAGTGTTGCCGGCGGCGGCGAAACCCGGTTGAGCGAGAAGGCAACATGCTCAAGCGGAGCGGGAGCCAGCGCCATCAAGCGGCGAATGACAGGCGTCTTGTGCGGCTCGATGGAGTCGGGAAAATCGGCGCTCACATGGCAGATGAACAAGGGGGCTTTCGAACCAACACTATCACCAGAGCTGTTTCTCATCGAACGTGCACTGGTCTGGCCTGAATGCCGATTACTCGGTTTTGCTGCTGTAGCTGTAATAGCGATACTGATAATTGTAGCTCTCACCGGCATCAAGCGCGCGATATTTGGTCAGCACTGCGCCAAGGATGGTGGCGTTCATATCGCGCAAGCGGCCAATCGCCTGACGTGCCTGCCCGGCATGCGCGCTGTTTGCCTCGACAATGAAAATTACGCCATCAACAAAGCGCGAGAGCAAGGGCGCATCGGCAATACCCATGACCGGCGAGCTGTCGATGACCACCACATCATACAGATGGCGGCATTTTTCGAGCAGTTCATTGACCAGACCCGAAGACAATATCTCGGCCGGATTATCCGGAATTGCGCCCACAGGAAGCACATCCAGATTCTGTTCAACCGCGTGCATGATTGCCTGATCGAGCGGGACATGCATGTAAATCGCTTCGACAACGCCTGTCTTGGGTCGCTTGTCAAAAAGTTGGCCGGACACCGAAGGACGGCGCAAATCCATATCGATCAACAAGGTCTTCCGGCCTATCGAGGCATATTTGCGCGCAACCGCGATCGCAGAAGTGGTCTTGCCCTCTGAGGACTGGCTGCTGGTGAACAGGATGACCGGATGCTTGATGGCCGCAAGCCGATAATCAAGCGTTGCGCGAATGGACGCATAGGCTTCACTGATCGGACTGAAGAAATTGGCAATCTCATCGGGCACTTCATCTTTGATATAAGGTGTTTGTCCAAGGAGGCGCGTGCCCAGCTTGCGCTCGACATCCTCGGTTGACCGGAGCTTGTCATCCAGCGTTTCACGCAGGACCGCAAGACCCACGGCAAGCGCGAGACCAAGCAGCACAGCAGCGGCAAGATTCTTCGCCAGATTGGGCGATGAAGGGACTTTGGGAACAGTTGCCCGGTCCAGCAGGGAGATGTCGCTGCTGCGGATGTTTGACGCGGCTGCCAATTGGTTGAAGCGATACGTCAAAGCTTCGAGCTGCGCACGAAATGCCTGCGCTTCACGTTCCAGCAGATTATACTGCACGCGCCGATCCTGCTCGCCCAATGTCTGGTCAGACACATTGTTCAGCTCACTCTCCAGAGCCGCTTCCTGCCGACTTGCTATGGTGTATTCATCGCGGATCGAACGCTTGATCTCAGCCGAAGCATTGGCCATCTGCTGGCGAAGCGCAGCGATTTCGCTATCGAGTTCTCGCACCTGCGGATAATCCGCCTGATAGCGTTCGCTCAATGTCATGCGGGTCGCTTCGGCTTCTGCTATGCGGGCACGAAAGGCCTGAACGGTGGGGCTATCGCGCACCTCGGGCAATTGCGTCGCGGGCACATCTGCCACCGCACGCCAGCGCTGTTCTGCAGCAATGCGCTTGGCTCGCGCGGCCATCACTGCCGAATTGATGCTGGACAGATTTTCGACTGTCATTGTCGTTGCAGTTCCGCTCGAACCGCTGCCCAATTGATCGGAGCCGCCCGCGCCACCGCCGAGCATTGACTGTCCGATGATCCGGTTCTGCCGGGCATAGCTGATCGCTTCGAGTTCTGCTTCGCGCAATTGTTCACGCGCTTGGGTAATCTGCTCCTCAAGATATTGCCGGGCATAGGAATTGGTCTCGACACCTTGCAACAGGCTGGAGGTGACGAAATTCTCGGCATAGGCATTAGCCACTTGCGCGGCGAATGCCCCATCATCTGAGCTGAAGCTGATCGCCAGAATACGGCTGTTGGGAAGATTTTCGACAGCGACACTGCCCGACAGATAATCAATCAGAGCTTCGCGCCGCTCGGCAGGGGACATCGGCTTTGCATCGGCCTCAGCCAGAGCCTCCTGCTTTTCCACCAGATCGAGCGATTCGACAACCGAGGCAGCCATGCTGCGGCTGCTGACGACGCTGGCCAGCGTATTGAGATGGGTGGAAAGCTCGTTAGCCGAAATATAGGGATCAAGTTCAGCCCCCTCGATGATTTCCTGCCCCTGATTGTTGACCCGCACAGTGGCGGTCGCATCGTAGATCGGGGTCATCAACATGGTCATGATCAGGCCAAGAACTACGACCAGGCCAGTCACGCAAATGAGGATGAGGCGCTGGCGCCAGAGGATCGCGCGAATGTTCGCGATGCTCAAAAAGTCGGGTTCACGGCCTGCTTCGGGGTAAGCCCCGTCACCGGGAAGATAGCGGTCCACGATATTGCCGCCTGGCGCCGATAGCGATTGATTTGCTTGCTGCATTGGTTCGACTCTCGGCCCTTAATATCGCACAAACAGGCCGGCCAGCGGCACTGTCTTGAGGAAATCCTGCCAGAACACGGTCAGTCCGTCTGTACCCAGCACAATCCGGTCCCCCGGTTGGAGCACAGGATCAATCATCGTGCCGGCGCGGACTGCCTGGTAATCAAATTTGGCCACTTCGCGGCCATCGGGCGAATCGCGAAAAACGGCGACCTGCGTCAGCTTCGCAATCCGGTCCGGCCCCTCTGCCAGCGAAATGCCGCCCGACAACCGCGTCCCGGGCACAAATTCATAAATGCCGGGCGTTTTCACTGCGCCTTCAACGGTCACAAGGTGCGAGCCATACTTGACCACATTGACCGAGGCGGCTGGATTATGCAGGTATCGCGCACCCAGGGCACGCTCGACTTCGGCTTCGAATTGCTCTGCGGTAAGTCCGGCCACCTGCATCGATCCGATCAATGGCAACGAGATCCGCCCATTGGCATCCACTGTCACCGCTTCAAGCGAGAGCTGTTCTTCGCGAAACACCTGAACACTGATCACGTCGGCTGCGCGCAAGATATAATCAGCAGCAATGGCATCGTTATAGGATTGTTGATTGAGCGCCGCATTGGTGACGGAGGGAACTGATCCTGGAAGGGCATCAGGACCGCTCGCACATGCCCCCAATGCCATCCCGAGCAGGCCAAGCGCAAGACGCCCTGGCCACGTGCAAACCGAACTCATTTTCATCGTTGCAATCCAAGCACTTTCATTCGACCCCGGAGCAGCAGGCACTCCTGACCGCCACAGTCGCACCCCGTAACAACCCTCGGTTCTACACATTTGCCGCGCACGCGCAATCTGTTGTGGAGTGTTGTGGGGTGTTGTGCCGCCTCGTGAGCCGGAAAGCATCACCGGCATTGACTTGCATGATCGCGTCAGCTTGCGCATGGCAGGCGCTGTTTCCGCAGGAGGACTGCCATGCTCAATTATGCGGCGAGCCTTTCCTATGTGTTCGCAGCCTTGCTGTGCCTCGCCGCCGCACACACCGCTCGCGGCACGGGCCGCAACCTTGGCGATATGATCGTTTGGCTCAGCGGCGCTGCCTTGTTCGGCGTGCTGATTGCGATGCGTATGCTGGGCGGTGAAGAGATCGTCCGCGACACTGTGCGAGGCATCGCCGCAGGCGAGGGCCTTTACAACAGACGTATGGCAGGACAACTGGCCGGACTGATTGTTCTGGCCGGATTGCTCGCCGTGGGCTGGGCAAGGATTCGTGCAGACTTGCTCAAGAAGCGCAAGTCGCAAAGCGCAAAGTTCATCCGCGCAGCGCTGCTTGCGATGTTCGGCTTTGCGCTGCTTTATGGACTGCGCCTGATTTCCCTGCATGCGGTGGACCGCATCTTGTATGCAGGCCCGGTCCGGCTGAACTGGCTGCTTGAAGCGGCCTTGACGTTCCTGCTTGCCGCGGCTGCCGCAATGTATCTGCTCCACTGCCGCAGACACGCACCGGGCGATTGGCGCTCGCGCGGCGGCGACGAGGACAAATCCGGCTAGCGTTGGGTGACCCTGAAACAGAAGCTAGGCAGCAATCTAGGCAGCAATGAAGCCTGCAACACTGGCAATGAGCCGCTGGCGTTCAGGCGGCGATTGATCGCCCATCGGCTCTGGCGGATGAGCAAGAGCTGCACGCAAGCTCCCGGCATCGGTGGCAATGGCAATGTCGCTGGCGCTGGCAAGCTGTGTTGCGGTCGCCATTTGATGATCATTGCGATGCTCCCCGAGCGCGAAAGAGCGCGGGACAATGATCAAGGGTCTGCGCAATCGCCGCGCCGTCAGCACGGTGCCGATACCGGCATGGCCGATGATCACGCGCGCCTGTCTGAAGGCTGCATCAAAGGCCTCAGGAGGCATGAAAGCGCAGACTTTTATCGCCTCGCTCGACCAGTGCGGATCAGCGGACTGAAACACGATTTCCTCATCGCTGCTGCGGCTGATTGCCTGCAAATATCCCGCCAGCCGGGGAAAGGGGAGCTGCGTTCCAACCGTCGCGAAGATCACAGCACGCGGCCTTCGAAACGGCTTCCTTCGGCCTCGGCGACATGGGGCCACTGAGTCATATGTTGCGCGGCGACGCGGCGGGCCAGGCGCCCTGCCGCAGACAATTCCTCGACATTTGCGACGCTATCGATCCACAAGCCTTGCGCGCCCGCAGGCTTACCCAGAACCAGCGCCAGAAGTCCCGGCAAGGCGCCGGTTGTCACGATCTTGTGGGGCCGAAACCTGAGCAGGATTGCCGCCATCTGTGCCGCGCAAACCAGCGCAGCAGCCTTCTGATCCGCATTGCAATCGCGCACAATCTCGAACTTTTGCACCTGTGCCCGTTCAGGCAGGCCGGCCAGCGTGGTGACGAACAGGCAATCATGCGCGACCAGGGCCGGGCGCAGCAGCATCAATTGTTCCCAATGCCCCCCGGCAGAGGCGACCGCGAGCACTCTGCGCATCTCACCCCTCATGGCCGCCCCTGACAATGAGCTTGCAAGTCAATAAGCGCGATCATGCATGAGAACCTGGAAGGTGCCAAAGATAATGGTGATATCGCGCCATAGGCTCCAGTCGCGCAGATATTCCAGATCGGATTGCAGGCGATTTTCCAGGTCCACTTCCGCATCGGTCGCGCCGCGATATCCGCGCACTTGCGCCAGCCCGGTTATGCCCGGGCGCAAGGTATGGCGGAGCCAATAGCGGCGGTCCACTTCCCAGAACAGTTTGTTGCCCGCCTGCGACCCCAGGGCATGCGGCCGCGGCCCGACAATGCTCATATCACCGCGCAGCACGCTCCAGAGCTGGGGCAGCTCGTCAATCGAAGTGCGCCGGATGAACTTGCCAATGCGCGTGATCCGCTCATCTTCGCGGCTGGCCGATACGTTCCCATCGCTGTCAGCCTGCTCGACCCGCATGGAGCGGAATTTGAGAATGCGGAAGAAATGATTGCCCCTGCCCACCCGCCGCTGCCGGAAAAACACCGGGCCGCCATCCTCCAGCTTGATCGCCAGAGCGGTCAGCGCGAGCAATGGCGCTAGCAGGATGAGCGAACAGGCAGATACAGCAACATCGAAGCAGCGTTTGAGCGCGCGATCACGCAGCCGCATCTTGCCGGTGGAAACAACAAGCGTGAACAGATCAGCTCCGCGATAATGCTTGATTTCAAGCGCCCCGATCTCGCGCGCCAGCGGACTGACCACCTCGGCATGGATGCCTGCCCCTTTGAGAACCTGCGACCACTTGCCCCGATCCGCTTCCGGGCAGCTGACGATCACCTGATCCATATGGCGCAGATATTTGGCGATCCGGTCGAGGCTGGCTGGATCATCGAGCTTGGGTTCAATTCCGGCTCGCGCGGCGTCGACACGATAGACATCGGGGATGGCGACTGACGGCCCGCCTGCTTCGATGACCAGACGGTTGAGCGGACTTGCACCCCAGATGCGTCTGGTCCCACGCACCAGAAAGATCCGGTAGACGGTCATCAAGCCGAGCGCCCCGACGCAGCTGACAGTAACCGCCACGCGCGAAAAATCAGCGTTCATCTTGGCAAAAAAGGCAATAAAATTCAATAATATCGCCGCGATCGCCAGCGCCTGCGCCACCTTGAAGCTCGCGCTGCGCCAATTGACGAGGGCACTTCCCGAATAAGTCCCGTTGAACAAGCCGATGGTCAGGAAGAGCGGCAGCAGAAGATAGGCCGAGAGCATCGAATCATCGATGTTGAACTGGCCCCGGACATTGATCAGGTAAGCAACGCTGACGGCAAAGAATGTGCCCAGAAGAACCGCCACATCCAATACGATCATCGCCAGGAAGACCTGCAAGCGCTTGCGCTCCAGAGGCTGTGCCAGGCCGTCGAGCGGTGCCTCAGGTCGCCGCAGTACAAGGGCATCGCTGCCCTTGTCTTGCGGCATATCCGCTGAATGGGCAGGCGCATCCAGTGTCTTTTGCCGTATGTTCACCTGTTCTGTCACAAACGCATTGCGCTCCGGCCGGGGCGCTCATCCTCCGTATTATTCCTAAGGTCGGCTTAAGGACTACTGCGTAGATCATGGCAAGGCCAGCTTAACGGAAGGCTTTTTTCGCTGTGCGGCATTTTGGCACGGGTGCCGGTGCAATCGTATTTGGCTACCGTATCTGGTTACCGTATCTGGTTATCGGCGCGCTGCCGCATAGCGGGCGATTTGCGCCAGTTCCTGCGCCAGGATCAACTCGGCCAACTGGCTGTTGGCCAGCAAGGCGCGGTGCAGATTGGTCAGGCGCGGGACCAGCCGTTCCAGCTTGCCGCCGCGCCATTGCTGCAATTGCCGGGCAATATCGCGGCGATCGCGAGAGAACACGCGCTCGCGTTCCAGCAATGCGCCAACATCATCACCCGGCCGCAATCTGGCGCTGAGCTGCGCCAATTGCGCCGCGCGCCGCTCCAATGCCAGCGCCACGCCAACCGGGTTCATCGAGACTTCGCGCAGCCGGCGGATTTCGGCTGGCAACTTCTTGAGATCGCCCGCAAGGGTCGCATTGACCAATGGAGCAAAGCTGTCTTCCTCGGTCGCCGCGCCGATTGCTTCGTAAGCTGCGGCATCGGCGGTCCTGGGGCTTTGCGGCGAGGCATCGAGATACAGCGCAAGCTTCTCCACCTCGGACCCGGCAAGACGGATATCAAGGCCGGTCGCCTGCGCGATGCGTTGCGCAATGTCGCCGCCAAGACGCAGGCCTGCGGCATCGGCCATGGCGCGGATATCCGCCGTGACAGAGCGGATATCTGGCGGGTAGAAAATGCCCACCAGCGCATCATCGCGCCCCAGCAATTGCTTGGCGCTGCGCGATTTGTCCGTCGCGCCGCTGGCGATAATGAATACCGGCCATGCGCCAGCGGTCTCGCCGCGATCTGCCAGCGCGAGAAAGCTCGCCAGCGCATCATTGGCATCCTCGCCATTGACCCGCGCCAGAATATGCCGGGAATCGCCAAACAACGAGGTTGACCGCGCTTCATCGACCAGCAGCACCGGATCGCTGCGCAATTGCGCGCCGGAGAGTTCGACCCGCTCGCCTGCATCGGGCAAGGCTGCAATCAGCCTGGCGGCCGCAGCGCTTGCGCCAGCTTCATCCGGACCGCACAGGAAAAACAGCTTGCACTTCGCCCCGGCCTTCCCGGCCACCTTGGCAAAACTGTTCTGGTTCGCCTTCATCGCTCCGCGCGCAAGGTGCGGGTGAGACGTGAGATGATCTGCCCGGCAACCTCCTGCGCCAGATTTTCCAGCGCCGTCTGCTCGGCGGCGATGGTGGCATATTCGCTGGACACCACATCGATCCCGGCATCAGACCCGGCGCTGGCATCGACCAGCACCACACCGCTTGCCAGATCGACCAGCTGATAGCGGGCGCGCAAGGTGCGCCGTTCGCGGCCGATGGTATCGTCGGTCAGCAAGCCAAGGCCTTCGAGCTGATCGTCGAGCACCACATCGAGGCGATAGCGCGCTGCCGCCGAATTGCCGCCCTGCATCAGCCGGTCATTCAGCGCATTGCGCATCAGCCATCCGGCCTGGCCTTCAATCGGAGCAACTTCGACAGATGCCAGCCCTTGCGCCACCTGACCCTGCGCGCCGCCGGAATAGATCGGCTGAAGCCCGCAAGCCGAAAGCGCCAGAACACCGCCGAAAAGGGCCAGAGCGCGCCTCATGTCACGATATTGACCAGCCTGTCGGGCACCACGATCACCTTGCGAATTGCCGCTCCATCGATCGAACGCTGGACCTTCTCGCTCGCCAGTGCAAGCGCTTCGAGCGTATCTCTGGAGGCACCTTTGGGCGCGGTCAGCGTATCGCGCAGCTTGCCCATGTGCTGCACCGCGATGGTCACCTCATCCTCCACCAGCAGCGCCGGATCCACTTCTGGCCATGGCGCATTGGCAACCAGCCCTGCGCCGCCCATGAGTGCCCAGCCTTCCTCGGCCAGATGCGGCATCATCGGCGAAGTCATCAGCAACACCGCGCGGATCGCTTCGTTGCGGCTGACAGATGGCGCGGCCTTTTCCGCCGCGCTGGTGAGCTCATAAAGCCGGGCAACCGCCTTGTTGAAGGCCAGCGCCTCGATCTCCTCGCTCACTGCGGCGATGGTCTGATGGGTCTTGCGGGCGAGCGCCTTGTCTTGCCCCTGTGCCCCGGCATCGAATTGGCCGAACAAGCGCCACAAACGCTGCACAAACCGGCCGCAACCTTCAATCCCCGCCTCGGACCATGGCAAATCGCGTTCGGGCGGGCTGTCGCTGAGCATGAACCAGCGCACCGCATCCGCGCCATAGTCGCGAATGATGTCTTCAGGATCGACGACGTTCTTCTTCGACTTGGACATTTTGATGACCTTGCCGATCGCGACCGGCAGGCGATCCGCCTTCAGCACCGCGCCATCGGCGGAGCGGACAATTTCGGCTGGCGTGAAGAAAACCTCGCGCGCGCCATCCTTGCGGCTGTAAGTCTCATGCGTGACCATGCCTTGGGTAAACAGGCTGGCGAAGGGTTCTTGCACATCGAGCTTGCCGATATGCGCCAGGGCGCGGGTCCAGAAGCGGGCATAGAGCAGATGCAGGATCGCATGCTCGACCCCGCCGATATACTGGTCCACCGGCAGCCACTGCGCCACTTCGGCAGGGTCGAACGGCGCATCCTGCGGCTGGCTGGCGAAGCGCAGGAAAT
>Ga0100391_1002245_pt1 | contig 20604 bp, 12 predicted proteins | sample CryGeymeta201515_FD_81541 | JGI IMG/M metagenome (GOLD analysis project Ga0100391, IMG submission 81541) | Groundwater microbial communities from Crystal Geyser aquifers in Utah, USA - Crystal Geyser metaG 2015-15 | ecosystem: Environmental > Aquatic > Deep subsurface > Groundwater | place: USA... | reverse complement strand
TATTTCAACATATTTCAACATGACTCAAGCTGTTTGTCAGTATTTAAAGCTTTATGGACCTCTTGGTTTAATAGTCTATTAGGGATAAAAGTAGGGGTTCAGGGGTTTGGCGGACCTTCCAGAATCTTTTGTTGTTCATACTTGTACTGTAGCATTCGTGAGTACTTAGAAGTACTAGTACCAATGACGTTATTTAGTGACACGTTGTAGATTTGCTTAAGAACTCACGCGTGACCAGACGCGAAGCCAGAAAGAAGTCCACGCGCTGTAGTGGTACCAGGTACAAGATTTTTTTTAAAGTACCAGGTATCATTATTTGCCTGAAGCTCTAGTTCACCATCATTTCTGTTTCATCACTCGCCTTCTTCTCATCGCTCGCAATGAAAAGCTTCTACTGTAGTGGTACCTGGTAGCAGCATTTATAAAGGTTTCGAGCAGTAAAACATAGTAAGAGCAAAGGATCAGATCTGCGACAGGTAAGAGCAGAAGTGAACTTCATCACAGAAATACAAAATACCCATCCTTCGACATCCGATCCTCCATCACTCAGCATGATGAACAGCGCAATGCTAATAAGTTTCATCCATGATGGTCTAGCAAAACTCGTTTCTGAACGATTTGGACTAGAAACGTGGGAGCTCGTGCAAAAAGATGCGGGCGTACCTGATTGCGAATCTGCGGCGGAGGCATCATCATCATCGTCATCTCTGGCGAGGCCATCTTCCACGTCATCATTTTCATTGTTATCACATCGCCTCCACGAGAAAACTCTCTCTTCGAGATCTATCAAGGACTTGATACAGACCGCCAGTCAAGTTACAGGACACTCATCGGATGATCTCTTGGAGGCATTGGGCGAATTTTTAGTGCACCATTTAAAGGAGGAAGGCTGCGATCAATGGTTGAGTTGTCCGGGAAAGTCCTTGAGGGATTGGTTGAGTAACTTGAATGTTATCCAGCAACACTTGGAGGCAGTGATTTATCAAAGTGCTAAACAAAGTCAACAGAGAAGTATATCATTGCCTCGATTTTATTGTGCCGAAAAGGAAGACGACGATGATGGCAGTCTTGTCCTTCATTGCTGTTATCCTGACCAGAAAGAAACAACCGCCGACGTTCGTTGGTGGAGTAATTCTATGATTAAGGGAATGGTTTCTGAAGTGGCGGGAGTTCAGTTCGGCGTCGAGATAAACATGAATCTTATTCGTGAACAGAAAGACCACGGAGCTCTTCTGCGCACTGTAACTTGGAGTCTTTCGGCAGCGAACCCCAACGAACAATGGAAATTGTATCGAACCACAACAGCTAAAGGAAGTACTAGTGCCAGTACTTTGGAGTGTATGGGGAAAGAATGCACCTGCACGTGTCCACATACCGGTATGTCTACCATATCTCCTTCAAGAGGCAACACCACCATGTGCGGCGATATTGGCATCTCTGGAGCAGTGGCAAGAGCAGTATTTCCCTATCACATCATTATTGATTCCAACTTTATCATTCAGCAAGTTGGCAATCAACTTGCTCGAGTATTTCGCCAATATGAGGCACACGCAACAAATTTCAAGTCAAAGTTAGTGGGGGCACCTATTTCAAACTTCTTTTCCATTGAAGGGGCGGGAAAAGATGGTTGGAGTTGGCAGCAGCTTTCGTTACGAGAGCACGATACCTTTTTTCTGGAGACTCGAATGGCATCGTCTGCCTCGGCCGCTGTGGCGACTCCGATTCGATTTAGGTCAACAGCAATCCACCTGTCCAATATGGGCGACAACGATGCCGATGGCCAAATTTTGGTTTCTTCGTCCCCTTTGGTCATGCTTATTCTGAATCCAGCAGCCTCAGACTTGGAAGAGCTTGGAAAACAAGGCTGGACGTTAGGAGATATCCCCGTGCATAGTGCCCAGCAGGAGCTTATTCTTGCCCGTGATCATTTATCGTCTCTTCTAGAGCGACAGAAGTGTATGGAACAGCTCGGGCAGAGTCTAGAACGGGAGCGTAACTTGCTGGAATCTTTGTTGCCGACTCATGTGGCAGAAGGGCTTCGTGCAGGCGAGACTGTACAGCCCCTCTCTCACGATGTAAGTTGCACAAATAGTATATTTGTACCCGCCAATGCTGCTTTAGTTACTGATATCTCTTATCTTTGTATTGGAATACAGAATGTGACTTTCTTTTTCAGCGACGTGGTGGGGTTTACCTCCATTTGCCACCAGCTATTTCCATGGCAGGTGATTGAGATGCTCAATCACCTTTATAGTGTTTGTGATTTTTTGGCAACCCGCATGGACATTTTCAAAATTGAGACTATTGGCGACGCCTATGTGTGTTGCTCCGGTCTGCCCAAAAGAGATGACGAGCACGCCCGGAAGGTCGCAAACTTTGCCATTGCTGTGAATCACTGTTGTCGGCATGTCAAATCGCCTGTCGATGGTGCACCCATCCAAATGCGTATTGGAGTGAATTCGGGGCGAGCCGTCAGTGGAGTGGTGGGATCTCTGAACCCGCGCTTTTGCGTATTCGGGGATACCGTCAACACCGCTGCTCGTCATGAATCATCAGGTCTTCCTGGTAGAATTCACTGTTCAGGCACCACTAAAGCAGAGCTAGAGAAGAAATATGCAGGCTTGTTTAACTTAGAGGACAGGGGAAAGATAGGAATGAAAGGCAAGGGTGAACTTACTACCTATTGGCTGGAGGGAAGCGAAAGAAACGACTTTGTGAATCGTGCAGCTCTCGAACGCCTTGATGACGAAGTCAAAGACCTGCTGTGCAAGACAAACTTCAAAACGAAAATGGGGTTGGATGCTCACCATAGCTTTATTTCGTTGCGCCAAGAACGAGAAATCCAGGGACAAGCTTTGTCGCTTAGTCGCAACCGAAGTGGTACCGGCTTTGGAAGTAGCCGCAGTAGCTTGTCTACCCTTTCTGGTATCCAGCGGACCCAATCGTCCGTTGCGATGAGCAGGTCTGGTTCGAAGCTGAGGGTGTTAGGTTCTACATTGAATGCGGCCGCCAAGAACGCCAGAGAGAGAAATACCCCTCGGAGAGTCAGCGCTGACACGCAGCGACAAGGCGCCAATGCCGAATGGGGCCATGCTTTAGTCAACTCAGCATCCACTGGTAGTGATGAAACAAGGAGACAAAAAAACGGCAGCAGCGATAGCTTGCACCTTCTCGACCTGCAAACAAAGGAAGATAAAACATTGAAGGAGATAAGGCCACAAAAGAGGCACAGGCGAGCGCCAAGCAAGCTCCACGAGATTGCGGAAAGCTGCATGGATGCAGTTGTGGAAGATAGCATGAGCAGTTTTATGAGCAAAGGCTCAGAGGACTTCCCTGCTATTCCAGATTGTATCTAAGCAGAGCTAAGAAAAAATAAAAGAATTAACATTCAATACGGTTAACTTTATCGAATGCCGTAGAACTACAAGGGAGGAAGCTGGTATCTTCGAGGCGAAGGACTTGGTTGTGTATTTTCCTTTATAAAATACTTCCGTCGTTCGAGCTGCTCCGCCAAGGGAATAGAATCGCACGGCGTCAGCGTCCAGATCTCTAAATTCTGAATGGTAAATTCATTGCCCTTCTTGAAACGTCCGTACAATCGAGGGTTGGCAAAAGTGGCGCAAGAATTGGTTTCCCCTCCTTCCAGATCACCATCGATCATTAGACCAATCCCAGTGGGCTCTCCATCGTAAGGACAAGCAATATCCTGCCAGCTGCCGCCTCCCACGGCAATAGTAGACGAAGTACAGTACTGGACCATGTCATCGGATCCCGTAAAAGGATACACTTCCATTTCGTTGCTTGGTACATGTCGTCGACGGTTCCCGGTGGCGGCTTGCGAATCATCGATATAGCGAGACTGTTTCAGCCGCCACAGAAAAGCCTCCCCGCTTCCAAACCACTTTTGTTTGTCATGATTTTGCCATGGCGAAGAGCAAAATGATCCAAATACAGAACCATCGTCTGTTTCTATAGCTAGAATCGTGTGCTGTGACGCCATGCACTTGAGCAGTAGTGATCGTAGTGATGCACCATCCCGGGCCAGAGAAAATTTGAGCCAAAAGTTGTCTTCGCTGACGGCAAAAGGGAAGAATCCGCGAAGTGACTCCATCAGTGCCGGAGTTAACACTCGGGATTCTGGTGGGGTGTTTGCATCGAGACCCATGATTTCAAAGGGGTACTGCTCTCGTCGATCAATGTCCCATCCATCCAACCGAACCATGGACGATGAGACCACTTCCATTGGAAGTTTCAAGCTGGCACTCGAGAGCTTGTCATCATCTCCTTCAACGGCGAGAAGTGGCGTCATCTTGGAACTCTTTTCATCCTTCCATGACTGTGATCTCGGATACGTGTGCTGCTGCTGCTGCTGCTGCTGCTGCTGCTGCTGCTGTTGTTGTTGTTTATGACCATGGTGCTTCAATACTGTATTAAATCCCGTTTCCTCTTCATGAATGCTAGCAACGGTCAAATCCTCTTCGAGACTAGTGTCGAGAGGAATCGCAGCATTGGACGACGAAGCATTGGATCGCGAACGCGAACACACAACATTCTTTGGTTCTTCCATATCATCGTTTGCTGCAAAGCTGTTTTGAACCTTGTCGTCGTCCAAAATCTTGGCCAAGGCTTCGTGCGCTACTTGTGATCCTGCGGCATCGGAATTTCGAAAACGATCCAACAAATCCTCGAGCAATTCTCGTTCCATGGGCATAATGGGAGGTGCTGGTTGTGGTTGGGTCATTCTCGTCCGTAAGAGACGGCACGCCAAAATGTACCGTTCTCGAGCTGCAGAATCCATGGAGGTAGCCGTATCGGCAAAAGCTGCACCCAAATGATGGTCACTAAAAATATCGCTGGTCGTGTACAAGGAATCTGTTTCTTCATCATCATCGTCATCGTCGGCCAAACTAGATCGAGGAGATATAGCATCTCTCGAATGCACTTGTAAGAACAAATGTCCTCCGAGACGTTCTGCCTTGACAGCACTGTCGTCTGATGACGACAATGAATGATTCTGTTGCAATACTACATTCCGTATCATTCGATCCTTGAAACTATCATGATCGTGTTTTTTGCGCCACGAATTGGTTCTCGAAACGTCTGCTGCTACTTGTGGTGGTACTGGCGGCGGCGGCGGCGGCGGCGGCGGTGGGGTTGCCACTGGTGTTGAGCGAGACGTAATTGTAGTAGCACTAACTCCACCTCCCACCGTCGATGGTAACTGATACTGGTTTTTGGTTGACAATGGTTCTGATTTCAGTACGATTACAGGATGTACTTCAGTAGTTGTATCGTCTAGCGGCTTTCCGCCACCGTACCGAAGTTGCGTTCTCGGTGGTTTCTTTCGATCCTCTCCCCCCGCTTTCGCTTTCGGCTTGATCTGACCACTGGAATCGAAACTTTGGTCAGGACTGCTCACCGAAGACAATTCAAAGGGAGAACGCAAATAATCGTCTCGTCTGTTACTGCTTTTTGTTGTCGTTGTGTTGTTGTTGTTGTTACGTTCGTTGGTATTTGGGGTAGTTTGTAATTGCTGTTGTTGTAGTTGTAGTTGTTGTTTTTCTTGCCATGCCAAGACAGCTCGTGGTGACATTTTGACAGGATTTTTCGTCTCATCAATACCCATGTGGTAGCTCGTACTGCTCTCTTCACTACAGCTGTTACTGTCGCTGTCGCTGTGACTCTGGCTATTGCTATTGCCATTATGGTTGCTTTTTCTAATTCTGCTGCCATCCTGCTTTCCAACACTGTTACTACTACTGGGACCACTCGATACTCGATCCATGGCTCTGGGAGTCAAGGCACACGTTTTCTTCTTCTTTTTGGGGGGTTTCATGTGTTGTTTCTCCATTCTTTTTTGTGCTCTGGTTTTTGTAGTCCTTGGCTGTTCCTTCTGTGCTTGTTGTACATTCTTCTGGGGCGTTGTTATGGTTGTTGCTGGTAGTGTTGCTGTTGCTGTTGCTGTTGCTGTTGGAGTGTGCTGATTCTTCCATTTTTCCAGAGCGGCCTTATCATCATCAAAATCAGCATCTGTAGGAAGCTGTTGGTTGTTGCTGTTGTTGTTGTTCTTCTTCTTCTTCTTTTGCTTATTGTTGTTGGAAGCAGCAGCAGCAGACGAAGACGTACGACTTTGTACAGCCACATGCTGAATAGCTTTTCGACCACATAAAAAACAGGGCATTTTTTATTATTCTTATATACAGTATTTGTGCTGTGTGTACTACTCTAGCTAGTAGTACGTATTGACTTTTTAAAAGTCCTCGAGCAGTACTCTAGTATATTCTTGGTGATCTTGGACAGTCAGATGAATGAGATGTATACTCTCAGGAACTGTGTTTGGAGGAGAAAGTTCAGCTAAAGTTTGTTACTGGTAGTTATCCCAGCAGCCGGGGTATTTTGCTGTTGTTTGTTGTCGTCGTCGTCTCTAAAACTAAATGGACTCTTCTCTTTGCAAACAGTGAATAATGTACAAGTAACATATGGTAGTACCACAACTCTCTACTAGTAGTAGTACTACTACTAGTAGGCCGTAGATAGGGTAGTAGTTTGCTGTCCAAAATTTGGTAGAATAGAAATTCGCACAGTAAAATAATAGTGTGACTGTAAACCAAACTAGCTACTACTACTACTAGCTAGTAGAGTAGCTACAGTACTAGCTAGTAGTAGCAGTAGAAGACCTACTAGACTACGTAGTAGACTTCTTGGATGTTAAACCTGGTAAACAGATCGGAGGCAAAATACTGGAAAATCCCATTTCAACGTCTTCAATATTAGAGAGGTACGGTAGACGAACACATTATTTGAAGAAGTGCAGATTTTCCCGGGCAATCAATAAAAAATGATGCCGAGTCATGACCTACTCTAGTAAAACTCTACTACGACAACGCAGAGTCGTCTACTTGCTCTCGAGTACCATAGCGACAGTAGTACTACGTACTGTAGCTATTAGAGTAGGTGCTAGCTACTGTGGCTACTAGTAGAGTAGGCCTACTAGCTAGTAATGGTAGTAGACTACTACTAGTAGGCTCTAGTTAGTAGTAGCTAGTAGTAGACTAGTAGTACTAGTAGTCTAGTACTATTATTATTTTGCTATGAATCAACTGGTGTGCGAAAAACCAGCGAGAAAGAAACAGACACAAACAATAAGTACACTACTGCACATTAGTATTATTACTCTACAACACTAACAAATAATAATAGTAATAATTACAACATCACCAACGAGAAGAAGACATGAGTCTTTCTTTTGTATCTAAATCTGTCTTAACTGCCAAAGAAGGAGGTGGTGGTTACGAAGAAACTCCCATTGTGGGAGGGCAAGAGTCATCATCGTCGACGGATAGAAACAGACCAGCAACAGCTGCTGCTGCTGCTGCTCCACTGTTCGAACAACTTCGAGCGAACAAGGATAAGGAGGATGCGGATCGTGATGAATTTCAAAAATCGATCATGCGAGGAACGTTGGCTTTGGATGATGATGATTGTGCCCACTTAGAATCCTTGCGCAAACAACGAGAAGAACGACAGGCATCGATCCAACAATCGACCGAAAGTGAATTGCAAGCCTTTCGAGCAGCACAAGCGGTGAATCGTATCGAACAGGGACAAATGAAGGATGATGATGACGACGATGATGATGATGACGACGATGTTGCGAACGACGACGAGCGGAAGGAACAACCAACGAACGATACAAGAAGCCAGCAAGTTCCACCACTCCACAACAACACAACAACAACAACAACAGCCAACACTTCGAAACCCAAGTTTCCCCAAATTATTTTCAAAAAGCGAAAAAAGGTTGCTAACATTCATGATACGATTGTTGTTGCTAGGAAGGGGGGTGAGTATATGACGACTAAGAAAGGGGATGACAATGTCAACACCAAGAAACTAAAACTGGAAGTACCAGCTGCACCGGCGCCAACTGCTGCTGCTTGCGGTTTGGGAAGTTTATTGGCAGGTTATGGATCCGATTCGGATTCGGATTGATGGCACACAACAATAATTACAGCAAAAGCAACAACAACAAAAGAGAAGAGTTCGTGCAAAGGTCAAGAACAAGTGGTGGTGCTTCTACTAGGGTGAGGAGGATTCGAGATGAATTAAAGATGCTAAGACAGATCAGGTCCCTTTATGATATCTATGCACTCTCTTGACTTCTGGGTCATTGCTGGAGATTTCGGTCACTGTGCTTAAACTTATCCGAGGTTTCATAGATCCATTTTTACTCGACGCAAAAAAAAATTTGGAATCAATTCAATATGGAAAATATGGAAGTTGTCTCGTGATTCTGTTTGATCTCCAGACCTTGCAATAGGAGAACGGCTAGCTGCTTGCATTTCTCAATGCTACTACCTTCATAAAGAATACCAGAGATAATGTAAAAGGTAGTTCGTCAGCCTTTGAATCATCAAGGGCGCCTTTTCTTCAATTGTGGCCCGGTCGTCCCTAGAGAGTAGATCCAGAGCTGCAAGGTCGCCTTGTAGATTCAACCGAAGCAAGAGAAAGACATCCTTGTCTCGAATGTAGTAAACGTACAACATACCCTTGTGCGCATTGCGAAAGACCTGAGTAGGTGAGAAAGCTGGCTCTTTCATCATGGAATCACAGCAGCTGAACCACTGAATACCACTGCCCAAGACAGTCATGACCTTCTGTTTGTCGTTGATTTTGAGCTTGCTCAATAAAGGCCGCGGTGGAACGAGAATCATTAATTCTTCTATGTCTTCCAAGGTGGGCTTGTCGTCTCCTCTCTTGCGGTACGTTGAGAACTGTGTCCATAGATCGTTGAGGCGTAGATCCTTCGCGGAGCATCGGAGTTTCTCGTAAGCGAGGCCTGCTGCTTCCATTGCTAGATTGTTCAAGAGAGTCATGGCTGAATTGGATCCAGTGCGGAAGAGATATTCATGCAAGAATCTGCCTTGTGTTCGGCAGATTAGTAACAGCTGCATTTTCGTTGGATCCGTTTTATCGCATGTCATAAAGCACGTCGCTGGTTTAATATGCGAAACGGGAAAACAGATGGTTGGTGAGATGTTCTCATGCATCAAAAATGCCAGTATAACCGCAATATGCATTTCGTACAACATGCCCTTACATCGAATTCCATTCTGCAAGACTATTTCCTGCCGGAAACACAAAGCATCACTGCCACAACGAATCAAATCTCGCTCTGTGGCATGCGCAAACAACCACCCGTAGTGGGTAGAAGCATCAAAGAAATTGATCAAACGATTGTTGTAGGACGACAGAACGATGGTCACTTCAAAGGCTCGATAGTTGAGATTTGGCAACCTGAAGAATGGAGGAGAAAAGAAGTTGGGAGGTGAACACATGCGCTATTCAAATGAAGCGACAGCCAAAAAAAAGTGACGACTTACTGTTCTTGATAGTCCAAAGGGTACCACACAATCACGTTCTTGACCAACGGGATGACCTCGTCAAACGTCAAACGGTTGTCAAGTGACTTCATAACTCGCTCTATCAGGAACCCCAAAGTATCAAAAATTAAAGAATCGGGATTCAATTTTACACGCAAGTCTGCCGTCAATTTGTCAAATCCAGCAGAGTCCTTCTCTGATAAAATTTGAGTTGTTCGACGCGGCTTATCCTTTCCAGCGTGCTTGCGCCAAGGCAATGTGAAGAGCCAGCCCTGACTCCTCAAAATCAGCCTTTCCCGTTCCTTTCTACCAAAACGAGAAATCTGAACTTTGATAATGGCAACGCATCTACAGCTTCGAACTCTCTTGATGTCGCTCATCAGCAAAACTGCGTTGTCTTTACCTAAATCTTTCGTCAGAACGGGCACAAAAACAGTCCCAGGGTTCCACAATCTAATGGTATGGGCGAGAGTGAGAACCAAAGATTTCAGCGATCTGGACGGCCAAGCTGGTACTTGGCGGACATCGCTCCAAGCTCGTGGGGAGTTCCGCAACAAAAAGTCGGCGACTGAACGGGGTATTGTAGCCTTCTCTTGCGTCGGCCACCAATGAGCAATCAACGCTTTCATAGCTGTCCAATGTTGAAGGCTTGGTCTAGGCATGCTAAGAGGGCTACCTGTCAGTAGCACTTGAAGTCGTCTCCTCGCATGAACCAAGGCCTTGTCAGCGGGTAGTGACTGCTTCTTCAGTACCGGGGCGAGAGGCGACGAAGCGTCCTTGGACTTTGGTCTTCCAGGTCTTCGTTTATCATCATTGCGCTGCCCCTTCTGTGGCTGGCCAGCTTTACCCGGTGTTCCGCCTCGCCCGAATCGTTGTTTATTGCTCGCTCGTGCTCGAGATGCGGCCATGGCTTGCATTGCAGCTCCCTCAACCGACTGTCCAACAAGCTTTGGACGTCGAATAGATGTTGGGCGACTGATCCTTGGTTTGGGCGCTCTATTCAGAGCTTCGCTTGTATCGCTCGTAGCGTTTCTCAACTGTTGAGCTTCAGTTGTTTTGGTGCTATCCGTAGAGTTCGCCTTGAATGGGACACCCGCATTTTCCATGATTCCACCCGCCATGCCTTCCGCCGGGGGCGAGAGCATGTTTAGTGCGCGTAGCTGCAACCATTCCTTCGCATTCATTGCATGGGAAAGATACTTTCGTTCCATGTCGGACATTTTCGAGACAATTCTAGCCGGAAAGACAAAGAAGAACAAAGTTAGAAGAGTTGCCTGACATTGGCTTAGCTTGAGCTCAAAGCGATGCATGCTGGCTTACTTTTTCACCACGTGAGGATTCCAATTGTAGGCAAGGAACGTCCTCCGGTTGCGTTTTACACTCAATACAAATGCAAAAGAACGCGAAAATACATGGGGTTCTGCTTCTTTCAATTTTTCTAGACGATCAATGGAAAGACTCTTATCACTATTTCCGTCGTCAACAACAACTTCCTTGAACAGCATCGGCAGATTCTTGCTGTCGTCGTTGCCATTTCCTCCATGCTGGGTACTGCAATAAAAGCAAATATACTCCGGACAGTCAATTGGCTTGTCGCGCAAAATCGTTTCTTCTTCTTTTTGCACTTCGTGGACAAGCTTTACTCTCGCATTTTTTCGAGTGCTCGGACTACGAGAAAAGGTGACCCGCTGAGGTGTCTCTGATCGCAAAATCCTCGCCACAAACAAATCAGGAGGAGATACAAACTTTCTTGTTTCAGTTGTCGACAAAGAAGCAATCGCTTCCAAGAGATCCATTGTCACATTTGCGACTGTAGAAGCACGAATGACGCCATCGTGTATTGTTTTCTTGAAGGCTGGGTGCGGCAAGTTAAACCCTTTGTCCATCAGCGAAACAAATGACGGTAAACCAGGGCATAATTTGTCGATCTGTTTTCGCTTTGCGTCTTCTGGCAATAAAATTTCATTATTGGTAGAATTTGATCGCGAAGGAATCCGCCGGATCATTTTGCGCTGCATTCGCTCCAGGTGTCTCTCGGTACACCAAGCAATATACACTTGGTTGAGCGTTAACAGCACCCAACTGTGCAAAGCTTCAGTCGCCGACACTGTCGAGGTAATGCTCACGCGGACGAATACAGGACAGGTTGTTGGATCTTTACTCTTTCCTTGTGAAAAGCTTTCTTTGCTGGCTCTCTTCAATTGCATGGCTTCAACTGGAACATCCGTGATCCCCCCTTCAGCTTCAAGCAAAGGTTTACCGAAGCAAATTGATTCGACAGGCTCTTTATTTGCGTTAACGAGTGAGACGGCAATAATGGCGATTCCTGCGCCAGCCTCTCGACAGAATTCTGCGCCTTTTTCTGTCAAAGTACTGACACTCTGAAACTGCGGGTCTAGCTTTGAGGGAGAATTGTTGTAATAAAAAGTAAAATCGTGAGCAATAAATGGAATCTCCACGTCTGTCGATGGTACTTCGTTGTTGTCGTCCTGCATGTCTCCTACGAATTCGTTAAGGCGATGAAAAAAAGTGGAACCACAGAGATTTTGTCGGAAATAGAGAAGAATCATTCCGGGATCCAAATTAGTAGCGGTGTTAGGAAACTCATAGTGAACCACCTGTTCGTTTGGTTTAGAGTCTTCCGTTCCATCGAGCGCTCTCCAAGCCTCTTCGAAAGAGTGAATGAAATCAAGATCCGCCTGTTTCCAGTGGAAGTGCGGATTCTTGGTCAGGACGGATGACAACATGTCAACTGCAATGTGGAGAAGACGTCTTTGTAATAGTTGACTCAGTTGTGTTGTGATAGATGGTCCGGGTTCTTGGATGCCAAAAACAACCAAATCAATTGTGCCGTCTGCCTCGACACCGCCTCTGTGAGATTCCAGCATCATATAGAAAACATCACCTAGAAAAGAGAAAATCACGTGTGAGTACAAGACATAGGATGTCGTTGTTTCGATATTAGAATGAATGCGCACCTGTTTCATCTTTGTAGACAAAACAATTTCTTCTGTTTGAAACTGCGAAACTATGGAGCACAGAGGCTTCTAGCTTCCTCGCAACTTGTGCAGGATTAGTCGCACAGCGATGAAACAACTCAAAGCTCGTGCGAAACACGACCGGACAGCTGAAAATTCCTGAACTGAACAACCCTCCTAGTTCTGCTGTCTCCAGTTCGCTGGTGACCATGGCGTCTTTTGGAATCAGAAGTTCACTGGCCGTTCGGCTTTGATGAAGACTAAAGTTGCAATCAAACATGAAATTAATTTCGGTAAAAAATACAACCTTGAAAAGATACGACACATTTAGCACCTACCGTTTGAGTAATAGCTCTTGGTTCACACGATGGCACATACGGGAGATTGTTTCCTGGGCTGAGTTGCGCAAACAATATTTTGCGTGAGAACATCATTCGAGATATGGAAACATTTTGACACTTGGTAGTCTCAATAATACTTACCTCTTTTCATGACCTCAAAAGCCATGTCAGGACCTTCCGGATGGTAGACTTTCACAGAAATAGTATTCTTGATGTTGATGAAGCACCAGAAATCCAGTGCAGTTAAGTTGGAGGTTCCTTCCATGGCGATGAAAACATTGCCACGAAATTTTTGCAATACAAACCGGCCATTCTTCTCAAGTTCTTCTCGCAAAAGTGTAAATCCTTGACTAGTCGCCTCCTCTCCACCTGCAGGCGCTGAAGCCAGTACCATTGTATCCACTTTGGCCGAATAAAAGTAAACTTCAGTCTTGGAAGTCAAGACGTTTCGAGCACCACGGAGACAGCTCTTCACTACCCTGAGATCATCTTCTGTCAATGATCGACCAAAATGCCTCAGGCGTTCCAATGTTTGCTCAGCCACATATGCATTCAACAGTGAGGTCACCTTTAAAGCCACACGACTGTGAACATCTGGCAGTAACTGGCCACTGTGTGTTGCGTGCCGTGATTTCGCAATTTTGATGTCACCACGAAAAACAGATAAGTGCATTGCCAGATTCGAAGCTTTTTCCACCGATGACAAGTCAGCAATGGATGCATTTTTTCCATCGAGGGTGAAGCGAACAAACACGGGCGGCCACAGGCGGGACTTTGCCGAGGACAACAATGCCGTGTCGTTGTGGTCTACGCCATCCTCGACATCGTCTGATCGAATAGCAGACTCTAAAGCTGTGGAAAGCTCCCCACTCTCACTTTCGTCCTCCATGATATCAGCAATGTCGACGTCCGAGCCACCAAACTCACTTAGTGAATCTGTGTCTTCATCGCCAAACGTGTACACCTCTTCCTCCTCTTGTTCGGTAAGCTTGTAGAAAAATAGGGCTTCTTCGGCGTTATTTTTATAACCGTTGACTTGGCCCATTACCGTGAACAACAATTCCATGAGCTTTGAATCATGAACATCTCCAGCAGCAGAATCAACCTCGTCAACTGGCTCGCTCCCTACCATCACAGACGCCACCTCGACAAACTCGCATGCATTCAGTGCCATATTTAAGTCGTCTGGGTCGAAACTTTCAACAGATGTGCTATCCTCCTTCAGTGCCATGTACGGAGCCGTGGCAAACATTCTGGTATGCACTTCTTCTAAATTTTCAGCAAATTCAGTGGTCTGTATGAACTCACTGATATGAGTATCAACGCTATCGTCATCTGCATCATCATCGCTCGCAACATCATCATTCTTCAAAGAGTACAAGTCACTGATGCAAACTGTGAATAGAGTCACATTTCGATAGGTCTGATATTTACCGGTGGCTCCTGCTGCGTCCTCAACATCTGCTGCATTGTTTCCCAAATCTACCGAGTCTGCCACTTCGGTCTCGTCCCCTTCATCATCATCTGCAACAACCATAACATCTGTCGCTTCTTGTTGATCAACAAGAGAGTAGTGAATGATGGCAATAGTGTGGCGATCAAATACAGCGATGAACCACGCGCCATTTTCAACGTCGCCTATGATCTCTCGAGGGCCAATTGGAAGACGCGCTACAGGGACGCCACGGAAATTCGAAAGGAGGATTTCTTCCGAGAGAAGCATGAGCATCTCATTGGCTTTCCCAGAGCCAGGGTTGAAATATCGTAGCTTCCGCACCACTTTGTTGGCATATGGAAGCAGCCGCGTGACACAAGCAAGCTCCGTCTCGTCGTCTTTTGCTTCATCCACTCGTTTGTCCTCATCTTCGAATAGTTTAAGCAGCGCTGTGCGGCACCGTAAAGCACGACCGCATTCTTGGTCCCGACGTTTCAATTTTTGCGCGAGCTTGTGAAAGTGCGTCGACGCCATGTTGAACCTGTTTTCTGCGTCACTTCGGAATGGGAAGAAATCTCCAGATGTACATTCCATGTGCAGATCAATAACCACTCTGTTGCGGAGAATAGCAATTTGGTACTGAACTAAATCTTCAGTGTTGTCTTTTGAGCTGTGCACCAATTTGGCAAATAAAGCGTGATTATCACAAGATTCAAGGAGGTAGAAGTCCCCAATTTCTCTCCTTCGCTTCATGATCAGCGGAAGAAGCTCCGGATCTTTCACAAGATCCCAGGAGGCATGATGATGCTGATTTAGGAGCAAATGTCGCTTCCAAGACGTGTAATCATCAAGTTTACTGTTGCGAACTGCTACAACATAGTCAGCCATTTGCTTGGAAAGAACAACCACATCTTTAAGCATGCTGAGCTTCTCTTTCAACGACTCAAGAATTCGGAGACGATCCGAGGCCCCAGTACCACCAAAAAACTCCAAGGACACAGTGAAGACACGGGATGCAACCGCTGATTTGGCAAGCTCTACAATACAATAGTTGGCAAGATTACCGCCTGGACAATCCGTTTGTCTGACGTAGCGGCATCCTTCTACAATGGTTTGGGTCGACCATTCTGTTATGGCGTCGAAAAATTCCTGTTCACCGTTGTCTGTATCTAAAAACTCACTGAGAAACCCATCATCTAGGGCGTATGGCATCCTTCCCGTGCATACAATGTCAAACTGGTCGAATCGAAAATGTTTGCGTCGCTGCATAGTCGTGAGTGTCCGCAGTCGTCGTATGAACGGAGTATCCGGAGATGCAAGCTGATCAGACCACACCAGAGGACACAGATAAGACTGCAAACAGTCTTCTCTTCTAATCCATCTCAAAATTTTACACAGTCTTGCTGATACTTGTTGTGCCATAGTTTCGGGTCGAACCACGTGCGTCTGCCTCAAGAAATCATGTTTGACCGACGAGATAAAGCTTGGCTCTCCTGACAGCTCTATCTTGATATGAGCGACACCGACCATGTGACTTTGATTCGGCAATGCTTTGTAGGATAGCTCGTAATGCAAGATTGTACCAAGTTCCAGTTGCAAGTTAAACTGGATCAAGACGCGATCCGTATCTTGAGTGCTCTGTCCGTATTGCCGCGCATGATATCCTTCCTTCACTCGCATCATGAGCAGTCCCTTGATCCGAATTGGGTTAACGACATATGTAGAAAAGGTAATCCGCGAGACTTGTTTACGCTGTGCCATCGCCTCTAGACGACGCAAATCACTGGTAGGAGATGGTTTTAGATCGGATGAACTATGTGCGGCAATGTTAGCCATGGCCATCCTTGAGCCCCACCCCGTCATGTATCGACGATCCCTGGACATGTCTATTGGAATGTTGCTAGAGGCAAAGCCAGTAACTGGCTCCTGCTGCTTGACATATTGCTGTGGCGTGCCCCGGAGGTAGCGCGGAGGGATTATCTTCCCCCATGCAGAATTGAATGTTGGCGATAGAGGAGAGAGAGAAAAGAGAACATACCATTGCACCGCGTTCGGTTTTACAGATCGTCGCCTAAACGAAAAATAGTGATCGACATGAAAGGGAGAATCCTCCAATTGTCCTGCTTTGGCTTTGGCAGCTTGTAACAATAGTTCCTTATCAAAGAAACAACCTCCCGTTGCCCGACAAATTCCATGTAGTGCTTCTGTGTCATCCGATAGATGTAAAGGAAACGTCGACGGGCCACCCAGATTCATCATTTCATTAAACGAGCTAGTCCCTCTCGTTGATTCCGAGTTTGGATCCCGATGCTTCGAATGAGAAGTAGGGCTGGATAAGTCCAGAACAATTAAGGGAACATCCGATCGATCAGCATCCGCCAGAATATCCATGACCCCGTCGCAGGAAACAGATCGTCCGTCGGTGGCCACAACAATGCAGGGCTTGGCTGCCGAGGACAAGATGCTGAGCGTGACATCTGCAGCATCTAAAATATCTTGTAGAGAAGACGTGTGTAAGTGAATGTTCCAGGCATCATAACCAGCCAACAAATTGTTAGGTGCAATGTGATTCTGCTGGTACTGGTACGAGCCTAGGGGTTGATTTTCGTCTTCATCGCCCGAGGTGGTAAAATGCTGGCGGCGCGATAGTCTTCTAGCAATTTCTGATTCTACTTTGGTCAAACACCATTCTTCAATTTTTTGTGCCAGCAGCGTGGCGGATTCCTTGTCGTAGACCCGAAAGTCCCGTACCAACAAACTAGTTGGCGGCGAGCCAGTTCCTCTCGGATAAACGGCAATAACACTGACATTTAGTTCTGGGCGCCACACTTTTTGATGGGAAAGGGGTGGTGCATCAATAGGTTCACTCAAGGCTTCAAAAAAGAGTTTGGCCATGGCTCCGACACGATCCATCGGACAGATAGCGTCGCCACCAATACCAATACCACTGGCGGCAGCATCAAAGTCACTCCCAAAGGTCGACGTCAAGGTCGGACTAGCATCCAAACAAAAGGCCATACGATTGACTTCGTAGGCAAAGAACAAACGTGAAGCAGGATTGAGCCTAAGTGGTAGACGCTGTGGTTCGTGACAGGTACCCTGTTTGGAATTTCGGATTCGTAAACACTCTAGATTAAAGTCGCGCGAGTCATTCCGTAATGCCCGTTTTTGTCGTTTGTTGAGTTTATTGAAAGGTGCAAATGGAATGCATTCTAGCATACCCACAACACCACTGGTTTGCTGTGGTTCATCTATTACTGCTGCTGTTGTTGTTGTTGTTGCTGCTGCTGCTGCTGTAATTGTTGCTGTTGCTTTATTGTCTGTTTCACTTGTGATAATGGACGGTTCGACTTGTTGTTGGGAGGAAGAAGAAGGCAAAGACGATGCCACCAAAGCTTCTGTCAAATCAAAGTGATAAGAAACTCGTTCGGACAGTCCGTAACGCTCCCAATCGCTCAACAGTAGAGTACACGTGACCGCGTCTCCCATGGTGTAATATATAAAGAACAAGTTTCAATTACTAAAGTTGCATTGTTTGTGCTTTGGAAGATAGCAAAACAAAAGAATGGAAACAAACGATAGAGAATAGACATAGAGTTGGATGAATGATGAGAAGACAATCGGACGTTTGCTACCACTACTACGGTAGGAATGCGAACGATTGTCGCACACTCGCTTTCATTTCTGAATTACACAGTAAGGTTAAGAACTTCCGGGTTCTTGGTCCCTAAATTAATCTTGTTTCATTGAACTCGGGAACCGATCCACTTCAACAAGGCACAATTTCCCCGAGCAGTATTTTCATGACTTGACACATAGTAAGTTATTGTTTCAAAAATGCTGCTGCTTGCTGAGAGGAGACCAGTTGGAAGCTTCTCACACTACTGCATCATCATCACAACACCCGAAAGTAAAACAAAAATCAACAGATCGAAGAAATCCACAGTTTTTAATTAAATAATTACTGTATTTCACAGGCATTCTTTACTCTAGTAGTAGTACTCGACCAATACGCAGAGAATTGTCCACAGTCCATTGAACCCACACACTACATACTATTGAATACTGCACCATGACACTCTTGCATCTACGAGTAGTATTTTCTCTAGCGCTGTTAGGGTCGAGCACTGCCTTTGTCACACCCATTGCGTCTACTGCTACGCCTCTTCATAGTCATGATGGTTCCACTGCTACTACTACTACTACTTCTGCTGGTGTTGCTGCTGCGTTGAACATGGTGTCTTCGGAGATTTCCATGGAAGGAGATGTGACAATTAAACCACGAAAAACACGAGAGGTAAGGCACGATGGAAAAATGAAAAATAGTAGTAAACAACAAATTTTGTTTTGGCAACCATGTTGTGAAAGATCGCTACTACTTTGTCACTTTTCTATTTTGTTTTCTCATGCTTTCATCTCCTTTGATTCTTTTGCCAACCAATTTGAAACATCGTTTAAACAAACCCACCCACCCACCGATCAATCAACCGAATCAATCAATGAATTTATCAATCAATAATCAATCAATCAATCAACAATACAGGAACGTTTGCAATTAGCCTCCAAGGGACTACAAGTCCATTGTGTCGGGCTTTCCATCCATCATGCCTCGGTGGAAGTTCGTGAAAAGTTATCGATTGCCGAATCCGAATGGAATGCTGCGTCGAATGCCATTTGTGCTGATGGAATCGTCGCTGAAGCCGCTGTACTGTCCACTTGCAATCGTTTTGAAGTGTACTACGCGGCCACCGATGCTAGAGCCGCTACGGCTTCGGTGACTCAATATCTGGCACAGCGATCTGGTCTACCCGTTTCGGTCCTGCGCAAAAATCTGTTCATGTTGAGTGGCGAAGATGCCGTGTGGCACGTTATGCGAGTATCGGGAGGTTTGGATTCTCTCGTGGTAGGAGAAGGACAAATTTTGAGCCAAGTACGTCAGTGTTATCTGCATTCGGTCGAAGAGGCCGGATGTGGAGGCAAAGTATTGGCACGACTGTTAAACAACGCCCTGGCTGCTGGAAAACGGGTCCGTGCAGAAACAGCCATTTCCAAGGGAAGTGTCAGTATTTCGTCGGCGGCAGTCGAACTGACAGAAGCGTACAGTCAACAAGATTTGAACCTTCCCTTTTCCGAGGCACGATTGACCGTGATTGGAGCGGGGACCATGACCCGTTTGCTGATCACACACCTGGCATCGCGGGGACTGGAAAAGATTACCATTCTCAATCGTTCCATGCAACGCCCACAGGAATTGGCCGATCAATTTCCAGACATTGATATTGAAATCAAATTGATGGATGACATGTGGGATGTAGTCAGTCGCTCCGACATTGTGTACACTGCGTCGTCCGCGGTGGATTATTTAATTGATGAGCAAAAATTGGAAGAAAATGGCTGTGCCAGTGGCCGACCCATGATGTTGGTTGATATTGCTGTGCCTCGTAACATTAACCAGGACTGCGATAATGTAAGTTGATGCTATCAGTATCGCGATGACAGGAGAGGGGACTTTTGAGAACCCAAATTCTAATTTAATCTCTTTCATTTTCGTAACAACAGGTTCCCGGTGTCAAGGCATACAACGTTGACGACCTCAAGGCCGTCGTGGCCAAGAACACTGCCATGCGTCAAAGGGAAATGATCGAAGCTGCCAATCTACTTCACGAAGAGGCCGATGCCTTTAGTGCCTGGCGAGAATCGCTTTCGACCATTCCCACTATCAATCGACTGCAAGAACGTGCCGATACCTTCCGCCAAGAGGAATTGAGAAAATGCACACGCAGACTTTCCAATGCCAACCTGAACGAACGGGAGCTGGAAGCCGTCGAACGCCTTTCCCGAGGTATTGTCAACAAGTTGTTGCACGGACCCATGGCCCATTTGCGCAAGACGGAGTCTATCGAGGGCAAGCAAGCAACCTTGAAGGAGTTGAATGCGATGTACCGATTAGATGAAGATGCCAACGGGCGTGGCAAAAAGAGCAGCAGTCGCAGACGATAATGAATTACACAGTATTTATTTTGCTGTCCAGGTTGCTTCACGCTACGATTAAGTGTACAGCACTACTCATCATCTCTTTTTTGTCTTCTCCAGAGAAAGAAGCATGATACTTTGATACATATAAAAATATTTATTGAAAACGAAACGAAACAGTGACTCATGGATAGCCTAGCCTGTCTGAAAACCGGAAATTACAAGTTTCTAATACTAGTACCATAGGATAGAGAAACTTCTAGTGCCTAATACTACTACTTGTAGTACCTTAGGATAGAGAACTACTCTGAAAGGGAGTTGTATTATTTCTTACCAGGTATACTACTATTACTACTAGTATGCAGGAATCATACTAAAAAAAAAAAAATTGAACATCTAATTTACGGGGATCACAACTATGGCGCCCGCAGGGCGCCAAGGCCACCCGAAGGCAACCATTGGCACCCCGAAGGGTGACATAGTTGATCACAACC
>Ga0100391_1002244_pt1 | contig 20605 bp, 16 predicted proteins | sample CryGeymeta201515_FD_81541 | JGI IMG/M metagenome (GOLD analysis project Ga0100391, IMG submission 81541) | Groundwater microbial communities from Crystal Geyser aquifers in Utah, USA - Crystal Geyser metaG 2015-15 | ecosystem: Environmental > Aquatic > Deep subsurface > Groundwater | place: USA... | reverse complement strand
ATTTAATTTCTCCATTTTTTTCTTCGCTAATACCAGGTAATTTTTTTAACAAGTCCTCTACAGTCCTTTCAGTGCCGTTTTTAAAGCTATCTGCATCGTATATTGTAGTATCTTTTTTGACAATAATTCTCTTTTTTGCTTTAATTACAATTTCACTAAGTTCATTAACACTTTCTTCTAAAACGACATTCAATAAAATAGTATTATTTGATGTTAGTGTTTTACCCTTTAAAATAATCTTTAAAGTTTTGTGTAAAAAGCTATTAAACTCTATAAAAACAGAATCTCTTGGATGCTTTAATACTATGTAATACTCACCATTCTTATCAGTAACTGTATATTGTAATGTGTTTTGAGAGTTTTTATTTTTTACTAAAACAGTTATGTTAGATAATACTGAGATGTTATCTTTAACACTTCCCTTAATAACAACTTGCGCGAAACCAAATGAAGATATATAAAGAAGAAAGGCTGTAAACATTAAATTTAAATGCACAGCCTTTACAAAATTGTTTTCTAATAACGCATTATTCATCAACCAGATATTCGATTGACCTCTTAGGTACAAAAGTTTCAGAATCTAAATCAGCCCTGTAACCTGTCATTCTTTTAAAGTATTTTAAATATTCCTTTTTATAATCTGAAAATGAAATAACATCGGTTAAACCATCGAAAGGATTTTTTGTTATACTTTCTGGTGTATATGTAATAAGGTTAGTTTTAATTTTAACAGCACCATCCAATGAATTAATCTTTACGATTAATCCAGGTAATCCGCTAAATTTGAAAGGACCATCTTTAAATTTAATACTAGTATCGTAAAAAGCTTCATAGTCTCTGCCTCTAAAGTTACAATATGCTTTATTACACAAAACTCCATCAATAACAGTTGTCTCAGTTGTATATGTCCAAGAAATTTTAACGTCATCTTTTATGATTTTAGGGGTTTTTAAACCACGTTTCTCTTTGTAGTATAATTTAGAATTACCTAAGTCTTTATAAAATATTTTTTCAAAATTAGGAGAATGGTTTTCAAAAGACCCAAACAATTCTGAATCGATTAACGTATCTTTTGTAGTCAATCGAAATAGACTAATTTTATTGTCTGTCTTGAGTACACCATTATAAAACATAATATTACCATACATATCCTTTTCGTCGATTAAACTAATAGAATATTCAACTTCTAAATTATCTCGCTGTGCTAAACACACTAAGGAATTCAAAATAAAGCAATATAAGAATAAGTGTTTGGTCATTAAATTTCAATTTTTAGTTTGCAGTGTCGATAACTTCCACTGAGGCTCCAAGCGCTTTCTTAGCGGCAAAATTTGCTGAACGACACGCATCTCCGTATGCCACTGCACTATCGGCATTATCAGAACATTTTGTTACGGTAGCTCTCTCGTCACCATTTGTAGCAGTTCTAGTGCAACATCTTCTTACAAATTCATCAATGCTAGAATTTTCGGTTGATGTAACTTTTACTTCGTTCGTTTTAGTTTCAACATTACTATCGAAAGCAAAAGTTGTACCAATTAGGAATAAACCCAACAAAGAAAAAAATACTTTTTTCATAATTAATTATTTTAAGTTATAATCTCATAATCTATAAATGAGAGCTATCAAATTATTTGATACTCAAAGCTAACTGACATTTACTACAATCGCAATCTGTTTTCTGCATAAATCTACCCTGTTATTAGATAGCACCTTTTTTTAATTATATTTGTTTTAATAAAATACTATTTTATGAATACATTCGTTGCAGCTAAGATAAAAAAGTTACGTAATAAAAGAGGATTAAGCCAAGAAAAGGTAGCTGATTATTTAAATATATCACAAAGTACTTATGCACGTATAGAAAGTGGCGAGAGTAACAGCTGGGTTAATTATATTGATAAAATAACAAACCTGTTCGAGATTCAGCCAGAAGAGTTGTTAATGCAAGACAGTATTTCAATTAGTCATAATAAAGGTAAATCTACCAATGCATTTATAGTCAATCAACTTTCAGAACAACTAATAAATCAGTACGAGGAAAATTCTAGATTAAAAGATGAACTAATATCAGATTTGAAGAAAAGACTAAGTAAATACGAATAATAACCTGCTTATTAATTAATCTTCAGATTCATCTTCCGAGGGTATAATATTAATTGCAGGTTCGCGTAAAACTTCTTTATTCGCAATATTACGTTCTAATGATAGTAGTAGAGAAGGTAATAAGAGCAAATTTGAAAGCATTGCAAAAAGTAAGGTTACGGAGACTAAGGCACCCAAAGCCACTGTGCCTCCAAAACTCGAAATTGTAAATACTGAAAACCCAAAAAACAGAACTATGGACGTATAGAACATACTCACTCCTGTTTCTCTTAAGGCTGCATATACGGACTTTCTTATTTTCCAATCATTTGCTAGTAGTTCTTGTCTATATTTTGCTAAAAAGTGAATGGTATCATCCACCGAAATACCAAAAGCAATACTAAACACTAAAATGGTTGAAGGTTTTATAGGAACGCCCAAATAACCCATTAGGCCAGCGGTAACTAAAAGCGGTAGTAAATTGGGAATTAAAGACACAATGATCATTCTAAACGAACGAAATAAGTAAGCCATAAATAATGAAATCAGTACAATGGCTAGTGTTAACGAAATCACTAAGTTTCTGACTAGGTATTTGGTTCCTTTTTGAAACACCAAGGCCTTACCAGTCATTATAACCTCGTAGCGATCCTTTGGAAATACTTTATTTATTTTCGTTTGAAGATCTTCTTCAATACGCTCCATTTTGTCCGTACCAATATCCTTCATAAACGTAGTGATCCGCGCATATTGCCCTGTACTATCTACAAAATTCTTTAATAAATCAACATCGGAATTAGAGTTTTTTGCATACGATAGGATGAAACTATTCTCTTGGCTCGTAGGCAATTGATAGTATTTAGGATTACCGTTGTAATAGGCTTGCTTACTGTATTTAACCAAACTTACAACAGATATTGGTCGAGATAATTCAGGGATTTCAGTAATAAGCTCTTCGAGTTCATTAATGCGTTTTAAGGTTGCGAGTTTCATTACGCCCTTTTTGCGCTTGGTATCTACCATAATTTCGAGAGGCATAATACCATTAAATTCGTCTTCAAAAAACCGAATATCTTTAAAAAATTGTTTGTCTTGCGGCATGTCTTCAATCAGACTTCCAGAGATTCTTATCTGATAGATGCCTATCATACTCGCTATCACTAAAACAATGGCAGTAGCATAAATGGTAATTTTTTTATGCTTTACCATGCGTTCTATCCAATCTACAAAACCACCAATCCAACGCTTATTAAGGTGTTCTAAATGACGATCCTTAGGATAAGGTAAGAAGGTGTATATAATAGGAATTATGAGCAGACATATAATAAAAATGGCAAGTATGCTTAAAGAGGCTACAATACCAAACTCTTTGAGTAGTTTACTTTCAGTGAGGATAAAGGTTGCAAAACCCGAGGCTGTCGTAAAATTGGTCATTAATGTGGCGTTACCCACTTTGGTAATAACGCGCTGCAAAGATTTTACCTTATTGCCATGCGATTTAACTTCTTGTTGATATTTGTTGATGAGGAATATGCAATTAGGAATACCAATGACAATGATTAGCGGAGGAATTAAAGCCGTAAGCACCGTAATTTCGTAGCCGAGGAGACCTATAATTCCAAAAGTCCACATCACACCTATACATACCACAATTAGGGAAATAAATGTGGCTCTAAACGATCTAAAGAAAAAGAAAAAAATCAAAGAGGTCACAAAAAGCGCAGAGCCAATAAATATGGGGATTTCATCCACAATATTCTGTGCGTTTAAGGTTCGTATATAAGGCATTCCTGAGATCCGAACATCTAAACGGTAGTCTTCTTCAAAGTCATTGATTTTAGGTTCTAAAACTTTAAGTATAAAGTCTTTTCTGGCCGAAGTATTAACAATATCTTTTTTGAGATAAATGGCGGTCCGAATTGTTTTTGTCTCGGCATTAAATAAAAAGTTATCGTAAAACGGATATTGTTTAAACAACTCGTTTTGAAGTTTATCTAACTCCTCTATACTCGAGATAGAATCTTTTATAAACGGTTTTAAATCAAATTTTTCTTTATCAGAATTCTTAACCAGTTTTTGAAGATCTTTGATGGATAAAACGGTTTCCACTTCGTCATAAGTCTTAAAAGAATTGGCAAGATTATTCCAAGCGTTAAGCTGTTTTACCGAAAATAAACTCGAATCTTTTACCCCTAAAACAATAAGGTTACCTTCTTCTCCAAAGATATTTAAAAAGTCATTGTAGGTAATATTTACCTCATGGTCATCGGGCAGCATATTGGCCTCCGTGTAGGTAAAGCGCATGTGTTTCCACTGCATTCCAAAAAACACAGTAGCTGAGATTATGGCGATTAATATGAAGATTTTATTACGAAGAATTAACCTCGCAACAGCTTCCCAAAACCCTGTGGTTAAAATTTTAAACATATACTAGACGTTACCTCTGCAAAAGCTTAGAGATTCTTTTTGAAATCCATAATAATGTTCATTGATAAGACTTTACATATCGCATTACACGTTTAACGTGTAAAAATGAGCGGCAAAGGTAGAAAAAAGCTAAGGATTAGGTGTCCAATTCCATGTAATAAAATGGATATTATAGCGAAATATTGAAAGTAAACTTAAAAGCGATATTATCTTCTAATTTCGGAAGGTGATAAGCTCCGTAACGGTAAGCAAAACTAAGACCAAAACCGAAGAGTAATTTATTAATTTCAAAACCAGATTCAGAATAGAGGTGTTCCAAGGTACTAAATTCTATACCTTGATGTCGGTTTATACTGTTCATGTCTCCAATAGCATATCTCGAGATTAAGACCAACTGTGGTTTAAACCATTCTGAAATCTTAACCGGACGGAAATAGTGTTTAAACTGCAAGGTGGAGAACTTATCACTAAAAAACTCATTGAAATACATGGTCTCAAAACTGTTTAAACCAGCCACGGAAAAACGGCGCATAATGGTTTCTTTTCTAATATTATTTGGATAAGCATGATACAAATGGGTGAGTGGTGCTTCACCACCTGCTATACCTGCAACCAGAGTAATATTAGTGATGTCTTTATTTTTATGTTGAAACTGATGAATGGTTCTAAAATCTAGTTTCGAAAAGTTGAAATCACTTCCAAAAACAGAAGGGAACCCTTGGCTATATTGAAGCGTGAATTTTGGAAAACCGTCCTTAATTTCCGTTACCGTTTCATCTTTAGATTCAAAAACACTAAAAGGACTCCATTGCAAACTAATTTGTGCTGTACTTACATCAAAGGTGTTATAGCTGCGATCATCTAAAACAAAGGTGTACTGATAGGTCGGGTCTATTTTACTAACAGCAAATTGCGTTTCAGAAAGTAAATGAGGACTAAATTTATGTTCTATGGCAATGGCTTTGGTAATATGCCTATGAAACAAATCAATATTTAATAAACGCGGCTCAAAAAAGGAGAAAAAACGTTTGTCTGTTAAAAAGTTAGAGCTTCCGGTTTCTTGTAAATCATCGGTGTAAGATAAGTTAACCCAGGTGTTTGAAGTGTCGTTGATTCTAAAACCACCTCCTATTTTATACTTATAACGATCATCTTTAAAACCGTAAACAAGATAAGAGTTAATTCTAAAGCGCTCAGAAAAGCGCTCATTCGTAATACCACCTAAACCCGTTCTAAAACCTTCATATTGATTAAACTTTACGAGATAGCGTAAGTCCAGATTGAAAAAGCTAAATGGCAAATAGCCGTTACCTAAATTTTTTAAAAACTCTGTTTTTTTTATTGAGTCTCTCGCCTTTTGTGTGGAATCTTTTTCTTGTGTATGAGGCTGTTGTGCAAAACCAGTTGTTGCAATTGCTAGAAGAAAAACAACAAACAGACGTTGTAGCATTTAGTGTATAGGTAATTATAAAAGAAACTGTCTAAAAGGTCGATGATGCACTTAGAATTGGAAAGGTCTAGATATTTAAGAACCGCATAATTGCAATTAAAACTTCCAAATACTAACTAAAACTTTTTAGACAGCCTCTGTATATTTTTAAAAGAAAGTATTTAAACCGTCATGATTTCTTTTTCTTTAACCTCTAGAATGTCATCGATTTTCTTAACGTAAGCGTCGGTTAAGGATTGTACGTCAATCACGGCATTTTTTTGAAGGTCTTCTGAGACGTCACTTTTTTTAATCTCGTTATTGGCATCTTTTCGTGCATTTCTAATACCAATTTTTGCATCTTCAGCTTCCGCTTTGGCTTGTTTGGCAAGATCTCTTCGTCGTTCTTCTGTTAATGGTGGAACATTAATGATAATGACGTCTCCATTATTCATAGGGTTAAAACCTAAGTTAGCAATCATAATACTGCGCTCAATTTCTTGAAGCATCTTCTTTTCCCAAGGTTGTACAGATATCGTTCTACCATCGGGTGTGTTTACGTTTGCGACTTGGCTTAATGGGGTTTGAGACCCATAGTAATCTACCATAACACTGCCAAGCATTGCTGGACTTGCCTTACCAGCTCTAATATTTACTAATTGCTTTTCAAGATGCTTTATGGCCGCATCCATGGCCTCTTTTGTGGTATCTAGTATAAATTTAATATCTTCATCCATTGTGTTAAAATTTGAATTGCATTGATCAAAATTTAAGCCAAACCTCAGAGGTTGACTTTGGTACCTATGTTTTCTCCTGAAACGACTTTCAATAAGTTGCCTTTTTTGTTCATATCAAAAACAATAATTGGTAACTGATTTTCTTGACTTAGAGTAAATGCGGTGGTGTCCATAACTTTTAGACCTTTTTTAAGGACATCCTCAAAACTAATTTGGTCAAACTTAATTGCAGTGTGATCTTTTTCTGGGTCTGCATTATAGATGCCATCGACACGCGTACCTTTTAAAATTACATCGGCTTCAATTTCAATAGCTCTTAAAACAGCTGCGGAGTCCGTTGTAAAATAAGGGTTTCCTGTACCACCTCCAAAAATAACCACGCGTCCTTTCTCTAAATGGCGTATCGCTTTGCGTCTTATAAAAGGTTCAGCGACTTCGTTTATTTTTATTGCCGACTGTAATCGGGTTGGCATACCAGAATCTTCAAGAGCACTTTGTAAGGCTAATCCGTTAATGACTGTTGCTAACATACCCATATGATCACCTTGAACGCGATCCATACCATTGCTCGCACCTGCAACACCTCTAAAGATGTTACCTCCGCCAATAACGATGGCTACCTCAACACCTTTACTTGTAATGGACTTAATGTCTTCAGCATATTCCGCTAAACGCTCAGGGTCTATACCGTACTGGCGACTTCCCATTAAGGCTTCACCCGACAATTTTAGTAGTATTCTTTTGTATTTCATTAGATAGTATGTGTTTCGTTAGTATGCTCTAATGATACTCGCTTTTAGATCATTCAATCGTAAATTAAAGGTCTTTAAGGCGCATTTCATTGGTTGATTAGAAAGTTTAACAAAACTACATAATTATTAGCATCTGTAAAAGTGAAAAAAGAACCAAAAAAAAGCTTCTCAATTCTGAGAAGCTTTTTAATATATTAAGGATTTAGAATACTAAATTATCCTACTGAAGCGCGTTTAAATCCTGTAACAGCAACGTCACCGTAAGAGGCTACATATTTTGCAACAGTTAATTTTTCATCTTTAATAAACTTTTGATCTAGTAAACATTGTTCTTGATCTAAGGTTGTATTGTCTGAAATAAAACGCTCCATTTTACCTGGTAAAATTCTATCCCAGATTTGCTCTGGTTTTCCTTCTGCTTTTAATTCTGCTTTTGCAGCTTCTTCAGCCTCAGCTAAAATTTCTGGAGTTAATTGTGCCATAGAAATGTATTTTGGTACATTCTTCAAGGTCTTACCTAAACGGCCTAATTCAATATTATCTTTTTCGATGACTGCAATACGCGCTTCAGTTTCTGAAGCAACATAAGCAGGATCAAAATCTTTGTAAGATAAAGTTGTAGCACCCATAGAAGCCACTTGCATAGCAACATCTTTAACCAAAGTTTCAACATTATCTACTTCAGCAGATAAACCGACTAAAGCAGCAATTTTATTAATGTGAACATAGTGTCCAACGTAAGGTGCTTCTAATTTTTCGAAAGCTGTGATGTCTAATTTTTCACCGATAACACCAGTTTGTTCTGTTAACTTTTCAGCCACGGTCATTCCATTGAAATCAGCAGCTAAAAATTCGTCTTTGGTATCGCAGTTTAAAGCTACTTCTGCTAAGTCGTTTGCTAGGGCTACAAAGTTTTCGTTTTTGCCAACAAAATCTGTTTCACAGCCTAAAACAATAGCAACACCAGAAGTGTTATCTGCATTTATTTTTGCAATTGCAGCACCTTCAGAAGAGTCTCTGTCCGCTCTTTTTTCTGCAACTTTTTGTCCTTTTTTACGCAAAACTTCGATGGCTTTATCAAAATCACCACCAGCTTCAACTAAAGCTTTTTTACAATCCATCATACCAGCACCAGTTGCTTGTCTTAGCTTATTTACTTCTGCTGCTGTAATTTTTACAGTATTTTCCATAGTTTTTAAATTTAAAAAAGTCGATTAATTATTTTTCTTGCAAGAAAAGAATTAAACGACTTTTGAATATGTTCTAAATGTTATTTATTCTTCTTCTTCTGTGGCTACAGCCTTTTTTGCTACTTTTTTAGTGGCTGGCTTTGCTTCTTTATCAGCACGTTCAGCTTTTCTTTCGTTTAAACCATCTGCTACTGCAGACGTTACAATTGATAAAATCTTATCTATAGATTTAGACGCATCGTCATTTGATGGGATAAGATAGTCAACCTGACGTGGGTCAGAGTTGGTATCTACCATAGCAAAGATAGGAATGTTTAATTTTTGAGCTTCTTTAATAGCAATGTGCTCACGCATAATATCTACTACAAATAAAGCCCCTGGTAAACGCGTCATGTCTGAAATAGAACCTAGGTTTTTTTCTAATTTTGCACGTAAACGATCGACTTGCAAACGTTCTTTTTTAGATAAAGAGTTGAATGTACCGTCTTTCTTCATTCTATCAATAGAGGCCATTTTCTTAACAGCTTTTCTAATCGTAACAAAGTTAGTTAACATTCCGCCTGGCCAACGTTCTGTAATATAAGGTTGGTTTACAGCTGCTGCTTTTTCAGCAACAATGTCTTTAGCTTGTTTTTTTGTAGCAACAAATAAGATTTTCTTCCCTGAAGCTGCTATTTTAGCTAGGGCTTCAGAAGTTTCATGAATTTTTGCTGCTGTTTTGTAAAGGTTGATAATATGGATGCCATTGCGCTCCATATAAATGTAAGGGGCCATGTTTGGGTTCCACTTACGGGTGAGGTGACCAAAGTGTACACCTGCTTCAAGTAATTCTTTTACTTCTACTTTTTCCATTTTGTAATAGTTTACGTTCTGTTGAATTAGCAATGTTCCATTTGGCTGTGAGTGATTAACTTGTAGCTCTTGGCTTCATTTAGATGCTAAACTAGATCCCGATGTTTCCATCATGGACAACAATAACTGGTTTGTTTTTCTTGAAATTATTTCAGATTTGTTTAATAAAGTGCCTCCCAATAACTATTGGAATGTGGCGGGTTTAATGTCAATTGAGCGCAATAGAAATTTAAAAAGATGCTTCGACTGCGCTCAGCATGACGTTGGTTTTGTTGGATATTAACGTTTTGAGAACTGGAATTTCTTACGCGCTTTCTTCTGTCCGAATTTCTTACGCTCTACCATTCTTGGATCTCTAGTTAATAGACCTTCTGGCTTTAATATTGCTCTGTTTTCAGGATCTAACTCGCACATTGCACGAGATAAGCCTAAACGTATTGCTTCTGCCTGGCCGGTGATACCACCTCCATATACGTTAACAGTAATATCAAAGTTGCCATCATTGTTAGTCATGACTAAAGGTTGGTTTACTTTGTACTGCAAGGTTGAAGTACTAAAATAATCCGCCATGTCTTTTTTGTTCACTGTAATGTTACCTTTTCCTTCGGCGACATAAACACGAGCAACAGCCGTCTTTCTACGGCCAATTTTGTGAATTACTTCCATTAGTTAATTACGTTTAAATTAATTGCCTTTGGTTTTTGTGCTTCGTGAGCAGGTGCTGAACCATTATCAACTATTAAATTTCTAAAAAGAGCAGCACCTAATTTGTTTTTAGGCAACATTCCTTTTACTGACTTCTCTACTAATCTGGTTGGGTCTTTCTCAAACATTTCAGTAGCCGTCAAACTTTTTTGACCACCCGGATAACCTGTGTGACGGATGTAACTTTTTTCCGTCCATTTGTTACCCGTTAAGTTGATTTTTTCTGCATTAACAACAATAACGTTGTCACCGCAATCAACGTGTGGCGTAAAGTTAGGCTTATGCTTACCTCTTAAAAGTATTGCTACTCTTGAAGCTAAGCGACCTAAAGTTTGTCCTTCAGCATCAACTAAAACCCACTCCTTATTAACGGTAGCTTTGTTAGCTGAAACTGTTTTGTAGCTTAATGTATCCACACTAATTTGATTTATAATTGTGCCTTAAATGACACAATAGATTAAACATTCCTCTTCAAAAAAGAGTTTGCAAATTTATGACAAAGTATTGGATTAGCAAACCTTAGTGAGAGGTTTTTTTATGTTGAAAATCAAGCAGTTTTCTAAATTGATTAATTAGCTAGCTTTTTGTCGCTCTAGTAAGTCTGTCGTTTATGGATTTTCCAAGTCCGAAATCTGGAAATTTTTCAGCAATAATAAGGTCTAAATCTAATTTATCTAGTTGATGTAAGGCCTCATAAAGTTTTGACGCGGCTTCTGCCATATCCCTGCGTTTAGACAATACAATTTGAGATTTAATACGATTATCTGATATTTCGGAATGAAACACAAGTAGTCCAATAGTTTTATTGGGAAAATGTTTTAGACTGTCCGCAACATTATCCATCAAAATAGTTTTTGTTTTTGGGGCGTAATGACGCGCTAACATCCCAGGGGCGTCCGGATTTTCCTCTTTTTTGTTTTTGACTTTAATTTTTCCGACAATGGCTTCAATGGCTTCAATAGAAGTTGAGCCCAAACGGTAAATAATGGGTTGCTCATTTTCAAAACCTATAATGGTCGATTCAATGCCGCTTTTACATTTGCCACCATCTAGCACGAGCTTAACACGGTCTTTAAAATAGTTTTCTACGTGTGCTGCTGTGGTTGGACTAATACTGCCAAACGGATTGGCACTTGGTGCGGCTAATGGAAAAGGCAGTTGCCTTAACAACTCTAAAGTTAGGAGATGATTTGGCACTCTTACGGCTACGGTACCTTTTCCGGCAGTAATTATATCTGGAATAGTGGATTGCTTAGGTAAAACTAAAGTCAGTGGTCCTGGCCAAAACGCAGCGGCTAATAATTTTGCTTTTTCTGGAATATGGGTTACAATTTCTGATAATTTATAAGCATCGGAAATATGCACAATAAGCGGATTAAAAAATGGGCGCTTCTTCGTTTCAAAAATGGCTTTAATAGCTTTTTCGCTGAAGATGTTTCCTGCTAAACCATAAACCGTTTCTGTAGGAATGGCTACGATGTCTTCAGCATTTAGAAGTGCCACGGCTTTGGCTATGTCTTTTGAAATACTACTCATAATTGCAAATACATTGCAATATTACTTCAAAATAACGAAAGATTTACAGTAAAATGATGCGTTATGAGACTATCCCAGTGAATCATTTATTTTTATAACAATTTGAGGATGGTATAACCTCAAACATGTGCTATTTTGATATAAACTGCGTGTAATGCTCGTAACGATTAAAAATTTGATTGACATAATTATAGGGTTCAATACCTCTAACGTAACCGTATTTAACGACGGGATCTTTATAATTTTTAGGAAGGCTCAATCCTAAAACAACATCTTCAATACTATCATCCCAAGTCTGTGCATTAAGACCTCTTTTTTGAGCAAGTTTTTGAGCATCTTTTACATGGTATAAGCCACAATTATAGGATGCCATAGTGAATTTAGTACGCTGTATGGAATCTTTAATGTTTTCAAATTTTTTCCATATTTGGTTGAGATAAGTCGTACCTCCTCTGATACTCTGCTGTGGATTTGCAGGGTCCGTAACGCCTAATTCCAGCGCTGTTTTTGGCATAATTTGCATTAAGCCCCTAGCATTTGCCCATGAGCTGTTGTTAGGGTCAAATCTAGATTCTTGGTAGATTAAGGAGGCTACCAAACGCCAGTCCCAATTTATTTTTTCTGAATGCTTCTGAATGAGATCGTCATAAGGACTAATTTCTTGTTTGTTTAAACTGTAAAAATCACTTTTTACCCGTCTTTTAAAATCTCTTCGGTTCTTAAAATATTTATTGTAGATCACATTGTAATCGATTTCTTTTTTAAAATCTTTCAGCCATAAATTAGTCGCCTCTAAAAGTTCAGGTGAATTATGTCGAGTTGCCCAACTAACACGCTGCGAAAAACTTACAGGGACTCTAATATCAATAATGGGGTAGTACGACGCTGTTATGCTTGCAATGTTTTTATCGGCAATGGTATATTTTATTTCGCCATTGGCTACTTTTTTAATGATTTCTTCAGTTTGAAGATTACCTGGAAGTTCTTCAATATAAATGTTGCCACCAAGCTCTTCAGAGAGATTAAGAATACGTTCTTTGTACGAGGATTCCTTTCGAATAGATACGGTATCATTTAATAGGTCCATTGGATCGTGAATCAAAGAATTCTTTAATTGAAGCCAATTAATTGATCGCCAATTGTCCGGTTTTTTTTGAACAAGGACTTGTTTAGTTAAATACAGATAGTCCGTAAAGGCAACCGATTCTTTTATATTGGAAGTTATAGTTAAGCCATGCGCCAATAAATCTCCTTCACCGGCATTGAGTTTGCTGATGAGTTCGTCCATATCCTTTACGACAATAATTTCGAGTTCAACCTCAAGGTAGTCTGCAAAACGTTGTAGGAGTTCAAATTCGTAACCCATCGGTTGCCCTTTGTAAAGAAAGTAACTTGTGCCACTATATACGGTTAGCGCCTTGAGTTTCCCCTCCTTTTTAATATCATGAAGATCTCGTTTTATCGATGATGTTCCTAACATTGCCCGATTTTCCCCTTGTTCTAATGATTCCTTACAGTTTAATAGTGTTAGGAAAAGTAAAGCGAATATCGCATAATGTAGTACTGTATTGGTAGTTGCTTTTAGCATTTTTGATTCGTTGGTTGTTCCTCAAAATACTAAAAATATCCGACTTGCTCAAATAACGGCTTAAATTGAGCTTGTTTAATCGACGCGTTCTTTGTTAATTTAAACCTTTTTTTAACCCCAAATTTAAGCAAACATTATGCACCTCTAAAGTTTTTTTTAGGAGACAATTCTAGAGTTAAAACTATTTAATGTGCTTCTAACCAGTCATTTCCAAGCCCAACTTCTACATCTAAGGGAACCGTGAGTTGATAGGCATTTTCCATCTCGGTTTTGATTAAAGTTTGAAGGTCTGCCAATTCTGGTTTGTAAATATCAAATACCAATTCATCGTGCACCTGTAAAAGCATTTTAGACTTGTAATTCCCTTTTTCGAGTTTTTCAAAAATCTTAATCATCGCAATTTTAATGATGTCGGCAGCACTTCCTTGTATCGGTGCATTTACAGCATTACGTTCTGCAGCACCTCTAACAACAGCATTTCTAGAATTGATATCTTTAAGGTAACGACGTCTTCCTAAAACCGTTTGCACATAGCCATGATCGCGAGCAAAATCAACTTGCTTGCTCATATAGGCTTTTAACTTCGGGTAGGTTTCGTAATAGGTGTCAATTAAGTCTTTGGCTTCACTACGAGACAAATCGGTTTGATTGCTCAGACCAAAAGCTGAAACTCCATAAATAATGCCGAAGTTAACTGTCTTGGCATTGCTACGTTGTTCTCGTGTGACTTCAGCCAAGGGAACATTAAATACTTTTGAAGCAGTAGAAGCATGAATGTCCTCACCATTTTTAAAAGCTTCAATCATAGTTTCTTCTTCGCTTAAGGCTGCAATAATGCGCAGTTCTATTTGAGAATAATCGGCAGCGAGTAAAGTGTATTCCTCGTTTCGTGGTACGAAAGCTTTTCGCACTTGTCTTCCGCGTTCGGTGCGGATAGGAATATTTTGTAAATTTGGATTGTTACTACTCAAACGGCCTGTAGCTGCAACCGTTTGCATATAATCGGTGTGCACGCGACCTGTGGATTCTTCAACTTGCAGCGGTAATGCATCTACATAAGTGCTTTTCAATTTTGAAAGTCCACGATAGTCTAAAATATTCTTTATAATGTCATGGTCTTTTGCTAAATATGACAAAATATCTTCGCCAGTTGCGTATTGACCTGTTTTGGTTTTCTTAGGTTTATCAACCAATTTTAGTTTTTCAAACAAGATAATTCCTAATTGTTTAGGAGATGCAATATTGAATTCTTCACCAGCCGCTTCGTAAATTTGCTTTTCGAGATTTTCAATGTCTGCATTGAGTTGTTCTGATAGGGAATTTAGAAATACGGTATCTAAATTTATGCCTTCCAATTCCATGGCAGCGAGAACACGCAGCAGCGGAATTTCAATTTCGTCAAATAATTTCTGTGTTTTGGCTTCACCTAATTCTTTTTCGAAATGTTCTTTGAGCTGAAGCGTAATGTCGGCATCCTCAACGGCATATTCCGTTTGTTTTTCGAGTGGCACATCGCGTATTGTAAGCTGATTCTTTCCCTTTTTCCCTATGAGTTCGGTAATGGAAACCGGTGTGTAATTGAGGTAAGTCTCTGCCAAAACATCCATATTATGACGCATATCTGGATTTATTAGATAATGCGCTAACATGGTATCAAAGAGTTTGCCTTTTACTTCAATATTGTATTTGGCTAAAACTTTGATGTCGTATTTCAAATTCTGACCAATTTTCTGAATGCTTTCATTTTCGAAAAAGGGTCTCAATACTTCTATGACCTCTTGAGCTTCCTTTTGGTCCTCAGGAATCGGAACATAGAAGCCCTTACCAGCTTCCCATGAAAACGCAATACCAACGAGTTCTGCCGTTAATGGGTTGAGTCCAGTGGTTTCCGTATCAAAGCATACTGAAGTTTGGTTCATTAAATTATTAACAAACAGTTTTGTTGCCATCCCAAAAGCTACACTTTGGTAAAAATGGGATGAAGTTTCAATTGTTTGTCTTGAGTTATCTGTTGCAACAGGATTTGTCGCTGAAGCTGTTGAAGGATTTGCTCCGAATAATGAAAATTGGCCTTCGCCGGCTGAGGTTGGGGTTGAAGTTGAAGTTGAAGCCGAATTTGAAGTTGAAGTGGCTTCTTCCTCAGGGGCAAATGTTTTTATGAAATTATCGGTGAGTCGTCTAAATTCTAATTCTTGAAAAATTTCTTTTACTTTTTCTACATCGGGATGATCGAGTTCAAAATCCTTAGCGTTAAAGGTCACTGGAACATCGAGCATAATAGTAGCAAGCTGTTTTGAGAGCATACCTAGTTCTTTTGAGGCCTCTACCTTTTCTTTCATTTTACCTTTCAGCTTGTCTGTATTGGCCAAAAGATTTTCCATACTACCAAACTCTTTAATAAACTTCTTTGCTGTTTTTTCACCTACACCAGGTAAACCCGGAATATTATCTGAAGCGTCTCCCATCATACCCAAAAGATCTTTAATTTGGTCTGGAGTCTCAACTTCAAATTTTTTCTTCACCTCTGGAATGCCCCAAGTTTCGTAACCACCCCCAAAAACAGGGCGGTACATAAACACATTATCGGTGACTAACTGTGCAAAATCTTTATCGGGTGTTACCATAAACGTTTTGTAGCCTTCCTTTTCCGCCTGACGCGAAAGTGTCCCGATAACATCATCGGCCTCAAAACCTTCTTTTACCATAATTGGAATATGCATGGCTTCAAGAATTTTACAGATATACGGAATGGCAGTTTTTATACCTTCGGGCGTTTCGTCTCTATTGGCTTTGTAGGCTTCGAACATCTCTACGCGGTCAACACTTCCACCTTTATCAAAACAAACCGCCAAATGATCTGGTCGCTCACGTTTTATAACGTCTAAAAGTGAATTCATAAAACCCATGATAGCAGAGGTGTCCTCTCCTTTAGAATTTATTCTTGGGTTTTTTATAAAGGCGTAATAGCCGCGAAAAATAAGGGCGTAGGCATCGACAAGAAAGAGACGTTTTTGGTCTGACATTAGAATTATATAAGTTTAGTTATTTAATCATTTTGAGCATTACTTCAAATGAACATATAGTTTCATAAAAGTACCTTGCGAAGCAAAATGAAATGCAATACACTATGAATTGTTTTAGTTTTGAAAAGGTTCAAGATGACGTTAAAATGAAGCGGTCTAAAAAGTACGCTTATCTGTCATTTTGAGGATAGTTGAGACAACTAAACTTTTTGTTATCAAGCATTTCGCCTACGCTCAATGTGACAGTCTTTAAGAAATGTACTTTTAGACAACCTCACCAGCATGCAAATTACGAAAACTTAAGCGTTGAAACTAAAAAATTAAGAAGACTAAAATGAGTTTTGTGAGATGCTTGCGAAGGCAAGAAAAAAAAGAAAGCCGATCCCTACTCCGGCTTTCTTTGCTCAAAAAATATAATTGAAGACAATCCAATTATGCTTTACATTCTATCTAATACGTTCTACTTCAAAATATGTTTTTGAAGGATTTTGGTCTATAATTACACCGCTTAAGGTGCTGTACATATATATTTCAACATATTCAAGGGCATCTAGTTGTACTATACAATCTATTGCTCTATGCAATATACCATCTGGCACATCGTACACATGTGTAAAGGTGTTTTCTTTTATCAAAGTTCCATTTTTATATACCGCAATGCCATAGTTACTCGTGGTGTAGTTTGACGTGGTAGTATAGGTCGCATTGATGCGATAATAACCATCATTTGTGGCTCTAAACCTTCTATTTGCCGTTAAATATTCGGCTTGTGTATCGATATCAATGGTGCCAAATGCCATTTTTTCATAACCTGTTCCGCCATGGATGTAAAGCCCAGACAAGGTGGATACTGCTAATGAGAAATTATTAACATTAAAGCTAAGATTACCTAGATTAACTGTTTGAACAGGTACACCATCATCTTCTAATGAAATTCCTAAGGTATTACCGACTAGTCCAAAAGTATCTACTTGCTGATTGTCTGTGTTAATGGCAGCATCTTGAAAAGTTACATTGCCTGCGCCATCAGTAGTCATAACTTGTCCATTTGTGCCATCATTAGTAGGCATAAGATATCGATTGGTTGTATTATTACCTAGAGAAGTCCGTCCAATAAAATAAGCTGCATAACCTATTGCGCTTCTTACATCACTATAAACTCCATAATGTGAACCTCCAGACGTACTAAGAATTGAAATATAGTTTCCATATTTATTTGCTGTTCCTGTGTTTGTTAATTCAGTATAATTACCATAGAAAACACCATTTCCTGTACCTGAATAAATATTTTTTATACCGTATTTAATACCAGTGCCAGTTCCTGTAAACGTGTTTAAAATTGCTGTATGTTCTCCGTTATTATCAGTGTTAAAATCATTTTTTATACCTGTAATAAAACTCGTATAATTGGAGCCGTTCTGAAACCAATTCCTTAATCCTGTTATTTCACCTGTTGAAGACGTACTTGCAAATGTGTTATAAACACCAATTTGATTGGCACCACCAGTATTTTCAAATCCACTAGATATTCCTGTTGACAAGCCTGACGCCATATTACCACTAAAAAAATTATTTACCCCAGTTTTCGACGCGCTGTCACCTAGAAGCTCATTGAGTATGGCCGTATTTTGTTCTGTAGAATTCATTGTATTTTGAATACCTATTTTTGGTGATGATATTGAAGGTGGGTCATAAGTATGTAAAAGGGATAGGGTAACCTCTCTATTATCATTTTCTAAATCTACTAAACCAATTGCAGCTGTATTTTTTCCAATGGACAAACTACCATCGGTATATTTATCATCATTGATAGAATTAGGAGGATTTGCTGATCCTACCTCAAACCAATCCCTGTCTGTAAAACTATCTTGAAAATTGATGTTCCCAGCACCATCTGTAGTCATAACTTGGCCAGCTGAGCCATCGTTTCCTGGTAAGAAATAGCGGTTTAATGCGGGATCATTTCCAACAGACACTCTCCCAGAAAAGAATGCTGCGTAATCAGTTGAATTATTATCAACTCGAGAATAGACTCCATAATCTGTCCCCGTTGTAGAGACGACATTGTAGGTCCCATATGCTTCGTTGCTTACGGATGCTCCACTAAAAAGAGTTCTATTGCCGTAAAGATAACTTGAACTATGGGTCGAGAAAGCCTGATTATAAACTCCAGTATTATAAGACGATGGATTGGTGGAGTCAAATGTATTGGTAATTCCGGTTGCTCCATCAATGCCAGTATTGTCAAAATAATTGACAATGCCTCTGGCTATACCAGAAAATCCGAAAGTAAAGAAATTGTACATACCTGTTTTAGCTCCGCTACCTGATCCTGAAAAAGAGTTGCGTATGGCTTGTATAGAAGAACCATTGCTATTGCCACCAATACTGTTACTTAAAAGATAGGCATTGGTAGTGCCATTTAAGGTAGCACTATTCTCTATACCTCTAACAAGACCTGAAGATATAGGTGTTAGAACATTTGATATTGATGTGCTATTTACAGCTGGGTTGGTTTCAACATAAAGTGTTTGTCCTGAGCTTGATGTATTACCAATTGCTACATTTCCTTGCGTAAAGATATTATCGTTAATGCTTGTAGGTGATGAGGAACCACCTTGTATATACCAATCACTATCTTCTGTTGAAATATCTTGAAAAGATACATTGCCAGCACCATCTGTGATCAAAACCTGTCCGTTTGTCCCATCTACAATTGGAAAAGCATAACCTGTTAATGTTGGGTTTCCAATTTCAAATTCACCATTAATTCTTACGATGTCCGTATCAAACTCGCCATAAATTAAAGGGGTGTTTGAATCTGTATTTTCAATAAAAAGCCTGTTATTATCCGTATTAGAAAATCCGGCTCTATAGCCTAAATATACATTATCATTACCCGTAGAATTGTATCCAGACCAAAAGCCTAATGCTGTATTGTTTTGTCCAGTACTATTGGTGGAAAGAGAGCCATATCCAATTGAGGTATTATGCCCTCCAGTAGTGGTATTAAATAGTGCATAAGAGCCTACAGCGGTATTGCTAGAAGCTGTTGTTGCCGAATATAAGCTGTTGTAACCTACACTTATGTTTTCTGAGCCTGAGGTATTATTGAAAAGTGAATTGATGCCTACAGAAACATTATTTTCGCCTTGATTATTATAAAGTGACGAATGACCAATGGCTATATTTCTGCTTCCAGAAAGATTATTGTAAAGTGCATAAGGTGCTATGGCAACGTTTAAATCTCCAGTAGTATTAGTTAATAAGGCTTGCCTTCCTAGGGCTGTATTGTTAGTGCCTGTAGTATTAAATAGCATGGATTGGAAACCAATTCCAAGGTTTGAATGACCAGATGAATTGAATTGTAAAGCATTTTTGCCAATACCTACATTGCCATTATTTGTTTCATCATCACTATTGCCTGCTCCGTCACCTAGAAAAATAGAAGAGCCATTATCGCTTCCATCATTATCGCTTTTTCCATCGGCTAAATCGTTTATGCTTCTACTTCCCAATACGCTTACCCAAGATGTACTCCCATGATCCCAATAATAAAAGCCCTTTGCAAGCGCGCCATTTCCAGTGACATAAACCATCATGCCATCTTGGTCTGGTCCCGGATTGCTACTAGGGAAATTGTTAATTTTTGGTATTAAAAGACCGTCGGTGTTTGTTGGGTTTGTAAGGCTACTAGCGGCTATGTCTAAACTCGCCTTTGGATCTGTTGTACCCACTCCAACCTGTGCAACGCTAACTAAAGACATTAGCGTTAGAAGAAAAGAAAATTGTAGTGCTTTCATTGTGTAGGGATTTCAAGGGCTATAGTGTTAAAACTGAAAATCGATATCAAAAGCAGCTCTTACCGCCTTAACAGTGTTATGCACAAAATATCCAAAGAGTAACAAGATCTCAGAGCCTACCATAACAACTGGATTAACAACAGCCAGAAGCCAGTTAGCAAATTGAGACAAAAGGATGCTAGAATTAAAGACGAGTAAAATTAAAAGGAGAGTAGAGGTTTTCATATCACAATGATTTAATAATTAATAGCCTTACAAACCTATTGTTAACTTTAAAAAATGATCTAGAGTATTCTTTCAAAAACAAGGAGTATTTTGTCAAAAGGACTAAAAATGATAGGGACTATCTTTTCAATATAAATTTAAAATACTGATATTTTGTTAATTACGAAAAACAGAAGGACTTGCTTTAAATTCGTCTTTAAAGGCTTTACTAAACCAGTTGGGATCGTTAAATCCTGTAGCATAAGCAATTTCT
>Ga0100391_1002240_pt1 | contig 20627 bp, 12 predicted proteins | sample CryGeymeta201515_FD_81541 | JGI IMG/M metagenome (GOLD analysis project Ga0100391, IMG submission 81541) | Groundwater microbial communities from Crystal Geyser aquifers in Utah, USA - Crystal Geyser metaG 2015-15 | ecosystem: Environmental > Aquatic > Deep subsurface > Groundwater | place: USA... | reverse complement strand
GAAAACGATGAATATAAAGACGACAAGAATAAACCTTATTATAAAAGATGTCCTATTAAATATCGGGAAATTAGCTTTTCTGATAATTACTACATTTTTACTGCCAGTGATGAAAAAGGTAATATAAACTTACCAAGTGATGATTACTATGCAAAAGACGGTGACGATGCTTTATTAGATATTGTTGAAAACTATGTACCCGTAGATATCTCAAGCACAATGAGTGGAAGCGACGGCTATCAAAAGCAGAACATTTTAGTAAGTTGCGATAAAAAAAATGAGACCAATTTTAGTGTTTTCCCGTCCGACTATTATGTGATCAATGAAGCCGCCAATGTGGTTAATTCAAACATGATGACTTATCATGATGACCAATGGAAAGAGACCTGGACACTACTCGGAATCTTTGACGGCGCACCCCCATGTGCCCTCGATTGGGATCTCTGGGAACAAATGCACGAAAACGCAGGAAGGGAGATTGCCCCCACTGAAATAGTTTGGGCTATTGAAGAAGAAGAAAGTTCCTCAACCAGCATTGAAACAGAAACAACCTGGACACTCGGATGTGATCTGAAGGGGAGCATTCCCATTGCAGAGCCATTGGAACTAGGCATGGAAACAAGAGCTGAAGCTGCCTGGATAAATCAGGAACTGAATGAAACAGTAAAAACAACCAGCGTTGAATTATCTATACCCATGCCGCTTACTGTAGAAAATCAGGAACAGGCTGTGTGGTATTGGATAGTCCCCAATATTACAAGATATCCCTATTCCACATTCGACTGGAGCGATAACCTCTTTAAACATCCGGTGAATAACACTATCGACTACGCCTATATTACTACAAATTACACCCTGCAACCTGAAATGCATCCCATAAGTAGTGCTCCACATTACATAGCTTCGCCTAACGACTCAAACATGCAGGACTGGGTAGCTCGTGGAAACACAATGAATGATACAACAATTGCCTATTATGCCTTTTATAATGATTTGAGCAGCAACAATTATGTGTATTATAACACAGAATACGGGGGTACTTCAAGCAAACTGATGTCGGAGACCGAGCAAACCAACGAACAATCCTATACAGATAAAAATTCCTTTAGCCTGAGTGCAGGAATCGAAATACCCTTTATCTTTTCATTTGATGTGGAAGGATCGTACGAATTTGAATATACGTCATCAAATAAAATTACCACGAAATTTACACAATCCATTGAACTTAGCTTATCCAATCTGGAACATGCCTATGCATCTGCAATTTATCCTGAACAATATGTAGTTTACCCCTACCTTTTTACGGCTGGCAAAAATCAGGATTGGTGGTACTTTGACAATCCTGAACTCATGGGATTTAAACCATGGTACATCGCTTACACCGTTTCCTTGTCACAGAACAAATCATCGGAACTGCTGAGCCAGATCCAACCAGAAAACGGAGACGTATTTTATGTTGATGAAACCATTGATTTTTGGTGGACGCACAGTTTACAAAGCACAAAACTTGTGATTTCAAATGCACCAACAAATTCCCTGAAAGCCATTGTGTATTCCGGAGAACTGGATGCCAAATCAGCCAATTTGGTGAACGGGCTCGAACCGGGATCATATTACTGGCGCGTAGCCGGAATAAGTAAAGAAGGATTGCCTGTATGGTCAGAATTCAGAAAATTCATGATAGTTGAAAGGGATTTTCTTGCTAACAATGGCAATAGCCAAAATGAGAAGTCATACTATATTTTACCAGCCAAAGTTTATCCAAACCCGTCCTACCTGGAAAATGTGTCGGTAACTTATGAGGTAAAAGATGAAACATCTCCGGTAAAAATCATGCTGTTTGATATGTCGGGTGCAAAACTCTGGGAAATAACGCATGCTCCCCAGGAAGCCGGAATCCAAAACAAACTTATTCCTACAAAAAGCCTGACAACCCATTTTGGGATTCTGAGAATAATCAACGGAAATTACATCGCAACCCAAAAAATTGCTGTTTATTAGCCTGACTAAAATACGATGCGTTGAATGCATTGGTATCATTAGCTTTTATGGATATTTTTGTTTTTGGATTAGAAATCAAATATATTGGGCTTGCTTAAAAACTTTTACCTGATTGGTATTGTAACAATAAATAGAATTCTCATGGGATGTTTCTACAAGGCATTTGGAAGTCTGCAATAAAAATCCTTGCACCAGATATTACCCCCGCATAGTGCGGGGCTGCGCACCTTGAAATGAGCCACAGCGTGGCGATAATCTTATTAAAAATAGTGTGTATCAAAATATAGTAGGTGCAGCCCCGCACTATGCGGGGGTAATATTTATCGAAATTCCCAAGTTCTGGATTTTCTGCAGAATCTACCTAAGAAAAATAAGTAAAGTCAAATCAATCAGCTGATATTGTATGATTTAAAATTGGCATAAAGCAATGTTTGAGCCCACGCCGAAAAGTAAAAAAACTGCTGACTTTTATTTTTTTTTGACCCCTACCCTTAAAAGGAGGAAAGCTAATAATAGGTAGCTTAAGCCCAAAAAAAATTAAGCGCACTTCCTAACTTAAGTCATATTCCCCCGGTTAAAGTAAAAAAATAATAACTTTACCCCACTAATCAATTTATTGAATCGGGTTGAATATGAAAACAAAATTTTTCTTATTCATTTTGCTAACGCTTTGCTCCTCTATTGTTTTTTCGCAAACAAATGCCTGGGAAGATTCAGCGGCGGTGTACCTTAATATCGTAAGGAAAAATCTAACCATGTCGGACTCACTGCAATTGGCCAATGCCGATAAAGCAGAACAATTTGCCTTGCTAAGCAACAACGATTCGCTGCTAACAAAAGCATGGTATTTTAAAGGCCTTGTGTATTATTATGCCGGATTTCATGAAGTATCAAACGAATACTATTTCAAGGCGCTGCAAAGACCCGAAGCCGTTGTGAATCCAAAAATGCAATACGGTATTCTCAATAATATCGGTATCAATTATGATATGCTCGGGAAGCCTGTGCTTTCGCTTGAATTTTATCATAAAGCCCTAAAAATGGCAGAAGCACAAAACAATTACAAAGGCATCGGACAGGTAAAAATCAACCTCGGAAGATTGTACCGGGTTACCAAAGATTATGAAAAAAGTGATTTATACCTGAGCGATGCCCTTACGTATTTTGAATCCGTAAAGGATACTTTTTACATTGGTTTGGCCTGTCAAAATTTAGCCAGCTTGATGGCCGAAAAAGGTGGAGAAACGGCTGAATTGATGAAAGTTTTTTCGCGAGCTCTGGAAAGTTATCAGGCCATAAACTATCAGTTCGGACTGGCAGAGCTTTATCACAACCTGGCACTTTACTATGAAAAAAACTCAGGCGACCAAAACCAGATAAAACAATACTACCAAAAAACACTCGAAATATCACAAAAAGCCGGCACACACAACAATAGTGCTACTTTGATGCTGGCACTTGCACGCTTGGCGATGGAAAGCGGAGACTATCAGCAGGCAGAAAAACTGGCGCTCGAAAGCCTCGACATGTCAACAAAACAACATATTCCGCGCGAACGAAATCACGCCCTTAAACTATTGGTAAAAATCTACCTGGCGCTAAACGAAAAAGAAAAAGGCACTGAGGCTTTTATAAAACAGATCGCACTTGCGGATTCCCTATTCGACAGCGAAAAAGCCAAATCTTTCAATGAATTGTCCATCCTTCACGACCTGAAGTATAAAAACCAGCTAATCCTCAATCAGCAACTTGAAATTGACAATAGCCGGTTACACAGCACATGGCTAAAATCGCTGTTAGCGGCTTCTTTAATTGCTATAATTATACTGCTGCTTTTTTACCGTTACCGATCCAAAAAACTCAGACAACAATATGCATTGAATCTGGAACTGATGAATAAGGAAGATAGCCGTTCGGTTTCTCCTGCAATAGATAATACTGAAAACATTATTGAACAAAACGACCATATCGGATACATTTACCGTAAAATCCTGGATTTCTTTGCTGCCGAAAAAGCTTATACCGACTCTGGCATGAGTATTAACACCCTTGCCGAATCCTTAAACACCAACCAGAATTATATTTCACGGGCTATTAATGAGCATTCGGGGATGAATTTTTATTACTTTCTGAATAAATACAGAATAGCAGAAGCCCGAAAACTGATAGAAGAAAACGGTGCATACGGGCTATCGTTGGAACAAATTATGCTGAAATCAGGTTTCCGCTCACGATCGGTTTTTATTGAGGCTTTTAAAAAATTTACCGGCATGACTCCCGGACAGTTTCTCAAGTATTCCAGAGAAAACAAAAAAGACCTTCAAAACAGTTTCAAAGCAACTATTGTGAAAGACTGATTTGAAAACAAGCTTGCGTCTCCTCTAAGTAATTACTATTACTTTTTTTCATTCCTAATTACCAGCTGTTAGCCAAATTCAGGCATTCAAACAAATATTCAGGTATTTGAACAATGTTTTCAAATACTCAAACCACCTTTTCACACACAAGGAATGTGCTGAGGATATTTTTGTTGTAGTCGTTTTTGATAGCTTTTAAACCAAAAAAATCCAAGCCATGAAAAAAATCTACGCAGCAGCAATTATTTTAATCATCCTAACATTATCAGGTAAAACGATGGCACAGTGGGCTTATCACAATCATGACATCTACACAAGTGAAATCTGGACTGCCGACAGCCTTCACTACATCACGGCAAATATCACCCTGCATGCGCCAGCAACCCTAACCATTCAGGCAGGTACCGAAATCCGTTTCAAAAATGATGCTACTTTCACTATCGAAGGAGCTGTTCATGCAGATGGGTTTTCCGCTCTGGTTCATATAAAGGGTGACACGGGAGACAAAGGACGAATCAAACTTGTTGATGCCGGCGATTCCTGGTTCAAATACGTCAATTTTCATTATGGGGCTTCTCTTGTTATTGACAATAGTGACGAGGTGCTTGTAGAAAATTGTGATTTTTTTGATGGCAGCAATCAACGGCCTGCCGGCTTGACAATTCAAAACAATGCAGCACCCGAAATTAATCAATGTCAGTTCTATAATGATTCATACGGAATAGAAATAACTACTGCTTCGGTTCCTTATATTTCCAATAGTACTTTTGAAGGTCTGGGCAATGCCATGATGATCAGAACCGGGGCATCGCCCGAAGTGCTGAACTGTAATTTTACCACAAACAACATTGGCATCTTTCTGGTATCAGCAGGAGAGCCGTTGATTACCAATTGCATCATGAACGAAAATAATTTTCATGGCGCACAAATTGAGGGGGCAAGCTCCAACCCTTTGTTCACAAACTGTGAGTTCAACCAAAATGCCGAAAGTGGAATTTTCATCAGATACGACGGGCAGGGCACTTTTACAGATTGCCAGGCCAACAACAACGGTTCGAATGGATTGAAGATCAATTACTCTGAAGGCAGTGTAACACTTAATAATTTTGTTGCCAACGAAAATTGTGGTGATGGTGTGTATGCCCGCCAGAGCAATTTGATTGTTACCGGTCTTGAAGTGAATAATAATACAGGCTTTGGCCTTAATTTCTACGATGACGATGAATTTGATGACTACGATTTGCAAGTAGCCGATATTGTAGCACTTGGCAACGACACCACCGCCATCAGGGTTCCGGCGCGGGTTGTGGGTGTATTGCTTCAACCAAATGTAAACCTGGATTTTGAAAACAACCATCCCGATGGTATCGAAATTTTTGATAGTTACATCACCGAAAACACCGTATGGCCTCAACCACCTCTTAATATTGACCTTTATCTCGGAGGATTATTTATTGTTGAAGGTGCTTCCCTCGAAATCATTCATCCCAACACATTGACCGCCATTTACTGCAGGGCAGAAGCCGAAATACATGTGATTGGCACGCTAAAGGCCGAAAATATTCAATTCCTCCCGGCAGTAGAAGTGGAACTTCGTGCCAATAAAGGATACTGGAAGGGAATTTATTTCTCCAACAGCGACAGTAGCGAATTGAAAAACGTAACTGTTAAAAATGCCGGTTTTAGCGATACAGGAGACCGGTTTGCCGGAATAGAAATTCATACTTCTGCGCCACCACAGGACAGCGCAGTAATTATCAATGATTGTTACGTTGAGGACTGTGCCGGCGACGGGATTTATATTTATCGTTCCAATCCGCTGATCAAGAATACATTTATCGGTGGCTGCGATAGTACCGGAATTTATCTGGATTATTATGCCAAACCCATTATTGACAGTTGTATCATCATGCAAAACGCTTCTTATGGGATTTTTAGCAATCACCAAAATTGCGGCGGAACATTAAATGCATCGCAAATCACAAACAATCAAGGCCCACCAGCACGCTTTCCTACTAATATGGTTGGTGGATTACAGAATTCAACAATTTCAGGTAATCAACCCAACAACAGGATAGAAATTGCAGGAGGTGATATGCAGGATGATGCCACCTGGCCGGGTGATTTTGAATACATTGCCTATGAACAGATTGATGTGAATGCTGCAAATCTCACCATACAACCCGGCGCCATGCTCAAATTCATGCCCTACACGGAATTGAGAGTCGTTACGTCTTCGCTTACAGCCATTGGAAACGAGAATCAGCATATTGTGTTTACATCTGCACAGGACAATCCTGCACCGGGAGATTGGGAGGGAATTACATTCATACAAGCTACCGATCCCTGTTATCTCACTTATTGCGATATAAAATATGCCGGATCAACTGAAAACAATCCAAATATTTGGTCCGATGATTCAGAGGTTTACCTGTCGCACTGCGATATTTCATACAGCGGCAGTAGCGGTATCATTAACGGCAGCGTACCCAACGAAAAATATCTTTACATCACCGATTGTAATATTCACCATAATCAACAGCATGGCCTAAGCTCTGAGTGGTTTTGGTACAATTACACCCATATAAGCAACACCAACATTTATGCAAACGGCGAATATGCCATCGTAGCGCCGGCAGATGTGTTGCGGTTTTTTACCGAAAACATCGCTATCTATGGCAACGGACACAATGCCATAAAGGTAGTGGGTGGCGGCGAACCCGGCGCCTTCGACGGGCAATTCCATCAAGGAACCTGGCGAAATCACGGTGTGCCTTACGAGATCAGCCAGCATATTTCATTGATGGACGGCGACACGCTTACCATCGAAAAGGGCAATACTTTTTATATTGAAGATGAAATAACTTTTTGGGTTGATGGCATGCTTTCGGCTATAGGCACCTCCGATTCGGTCATTACTTTTACCCGCATGCCCGAAAGCGAAAGCCACTGGAAACATATGCTTTTTGAAAACGATGAAAAACTCAGCGAGCTGGCATATTGCAACTTCTCGCATGGCGGATTTTATGAAACAAGTAAAAATGATACTGCTGCTATGATTGCCATGGTGAATGCTGCTGCAAACTTTCAAAACTGCTTGATTGACAGCAGTAACACCAATGGAATTTATCTCAACCAAAATGCTTCCGCAGCATTCACCAATACAGCCATCAGGGCTAATGGTACCAATGGTATGTATGTTGGTGCTGAGGGGGAAAATACCTTGACTTTTGGCAGTGAACTGTCAGCCTGGAACGATATCCACAGCAATGTGGGCTACAATATTTCCAATAACAGCTCTGATGCGATCGAAGCCGGCTACATCTGGTGGGGATCAACAGCAGCTACCGAAATTGCTGCAGGCATCTCCGAAAACAGCGGGCCAGTAAACTATGCCCCCTGGACCAATGCTGCGCATACACAGCTTTATCCAAATACCTGGACAGGCAGCAGCAGTGCCGACTGGAACACGGCTGAAAATTGGAATCCGGCAATAGTACCCACTTCAGATGACGATGTTTTAATCACCGCAAACGGAATAAGTCCGGTTATTGCTTCAGCTGCAGGTGCATCCTGCAACAGCCTCATTGTTAATGCTGGCGCCACCCTTACAATCAATTCTGGCGGTTCGCTGATTACAGCAGGGCTCATCAATAATAAAGGAACGATCAATGCAGAGCTCTCCCTTTCTGATGATGAATACCATATCATTTCTCCATCCAATAATAACAGCCTCGCCAGTATGTTTGCCGGGGACTACCTACTTAAATGGAATGAAACTAATTCTGCCTGGGATTATATAACCGATCCCAATGAGCCACTTATTCCTGCAACCGGTTATTACTTCTATGGGCAACATAAAAACACCACCCACACTTTCAGCGGCACACCCAACACTGGCAACCTGTCTGTAGCACTTACCGCTTCTGGAAGTGGCGACATGCAAGGCTTTAATCTGGTGGGAAATCCCTATCCTTCTTCCATCGACTGGAGCTTGCTGTATGATACCTATGGTGCTGTTTATTATTGGGATCCCGTTTCTGAAGATTACCTCTCCTGGAATGATGGCGATGGGGCTGGCTCACAATACGTTGCTCCTATGCAGGGATTCTTTGTCTATACGGATGAGGCAGCTACGCTTTCTTTCCAAAACAGCGTGCGTACGCATGAGAGTGCTACCAACTTTTATAAAAATGATGCGTTTGGTAAATTGTCCAACGGTCTTGTCCTTGTTGCTTCTGATGAATATCATTCGGACGAATTACATCTGCGTTTCAACGAAAATGCTGATCCGGGCTTTGAATTAACTAGGGATGCATGGAAGTTGTTTACCCAAAATGAGGGCATTTCGCAGCTTTACAGTGTATCGCCTGACGGACCGCTGAGTATTGATGTAAGACCTTTTGAGGCTGCTGTTCCTTTAGGTTTTGCTAATTCACAGCCAGGTGTGTACCGTATTGGTTTAAAGGATGTTGGCGACCTGGAAATTGTGGTGCTTGAGGATGTGAAAGAAAATATTTTTACGGATCTTTTACTGGGGGATTATACTTTTTCATGGGATGATAGTGATGATGCAAGTCGTTTTGTATTGCATTTGTCAATCACTCATATTGCCGATTTTGTGGCTGCCGATGATGTTTCCATTTTTGCTTTTGACAAGCAACTTTTCTTGCATACTTCTGCTGGCAAAGCTGTTAGTGGTGTGCTTACTGTAACGGATCTGGCAGGTCGTCAAATTCTTGTTCGGCAAATGGATCTTAACGGGTCTTCTTCCATAGGCCTTCCGGTTAGGTCGGGGGTTTATATTGTCCGCTTTGGCTCAGAAAAAACAGTTACTACTCAAAAGATCTATTTCAATTAAGACCGCTTGCATTTATTATTCAAGAAACATGAAAAATCAAAAACTAATTGCCATGAAAAAAATACAGAAACATTTGCTGCTCATCACTTTGCTATTCGTGTGTTCCACCCTATCGCTCGACGCCCAACCACCTGATCCACCGGAAGACCCGCAATCAGGCGGTGAGGTGGTAGGCGGGGGTGCGCCTATTGGTTCTGGTGTGGCTATACTTATGGCGTTGGGCGCAGCTTATGGCGGGAAGAAAGTGTGGGATTACAGGAGCAAGCTGGAGGAGTAAAAAGTATTCAAACTTTGGCATTGTTCCTGATGAGTGCTATCTTTGGCGCATTTATAGCTATATGTAAACTATTTTGCTTTGTTTAACATCAAGCTCGCTTGCAATTTCAAACAAAGCAAAGCTTTTAGGCCCTACCTAACAACCATAAACTTCCGCGTTACTGTTGTGTTTTCACCCGAAATACGGCAAAAATAGATGCCCTCACGCAAGGTGGTAAGGTCAATTTGCTGGCTTGGATTATTCATCCATGTAGCTGTGTAGATCGTTTGTCCGGTAAGCGAAATGATCTCCACATCACGAATGCCCATGATACCAATAACGGTTACGTTTAGCTTGTTAAGCACCGGATTAGGCGTAAGCACAACTTTTGCGACTTGTGCTCCTTCATTCAAACCTGTTAAACTGCAATTGGTCAATGGTTGAAGATTACTGCCATCCTGATTCATGGTGTAAATATTCCACTTTCCGTTGACTGTTGGCATGTGGGTTATATAAAGCTTTCCATTGGTTGGGTGAAAACTGCCCTGATAATAATAAATCCCCGATGTAGCATTACTCAGATAGGTCCAATTCGTCCCATCCGCATTGGCCATCACCAAATCGCCTCCATTGTTGTATCCCAGATTATCTGTTGTAAAAAAGATCATCTTTGAACCATCAGCATTAAAAAAAACATTGGCATCAGTATAGCCAAAAGTATTGGCTTCGGTGATATCCGTCCAGCCCGAGCCATCGGTATTGATCATTGCCAAATGATCATCAGCATTGAAGCCGGCCTGAAAGTAAATTTTTTCGCCAAGGGGATGAAATCGTGGAGCAGAATTCCAAAAAGCACCACCCATTGCCGTTAACTGAACCGGATTAGATCCATCGGTATTCATCAGAAAAATTTCAGGATAATAATCGACATCCCAGGCCGAATAAAGAATTTGCTGGCCATCAGGCGAATAGCTCGGAGAGCCATCATACTTGGAATTGTTTGTCAATTGTGTGAGACCACTTCCATCGTTGTTCATGATGTAAATCTCTGCGAGCGAGCCATATGCACCGTGCTGAAACAACACTTTGCTCCCATCAGGGCTTACAGATGGGTAAAACTCATCGCCGGTGAGGCTTGTAAGGTGAAGCAAATCAGACCCATCGATATTGCTTCTGTAAATATCCCATCCATTGCCAAGCCGGTCGGATGAAAAGTAGAGGTAGTTGCCATCGGTAGAGACAACAGCCCAATAATTATGACATTCCTGAGCCTGCAAGTTAAAGGCAAACAATGTCAACAACATTGTCAAGGTAAAAAGCTGTTTCATGATGTTTTAATTTTGGTTTAAATACTTAAGGGCTACTAAATTATTTCATTTCGTAAAAAAAGTCAATAGTTGATTTGCCTATCAGTATAAGTTCTTTCAAAACCGTGTTGCATGAACCAATTAAGCAACAGGATAAAACTGAAAACCATTAAACCAAAATCACTCTGTTCTAAACATACTGCTCCTTCATTAGCCGGGCGACACTTTCATCAAAAAGCTCTCTTTTTTGAATGATATTGAAGGTTTCCAGTAAATCGGGTACGCGCACACGCTGCTTCATCTCATCATGGAGGTCTTCCACAATTTGTCCGCGATGCATCATCACGATGCGATCGGGCAGATCGACAGCCTGCTGCATGGAGTGAGTCACCATTAAAGCGGTGAGTTTTTCGCGCTCGATAATGATTTTTGTGAGCGCTGCAACTTTGGCCGCGCTTTTCGGATCAAGCGCCGCCGTATGTTCATCCAGCAGCAGTAGTTTTGGCTTCAGCCAGGTGGCCATCAGCAGGGTTAATGCCTGCCGTTGCCCGCCCGAAAGTGTTCCGATAGGATTGTCGAGCCGGTCTTCGAGTCCCATTTTGAGCATTTTAACCTTCTCGGCAATGGCCTCCTTGATACTCTTTTGAACGGCAATTCTCAGCGGTCGCGACTGTCCACGCCGCATCGCCATCACAATATTTTCGGCAATGGTCATATCGGCAGCCGAACCTGCAAAAGGATTCTGAAAAACCCTTCCAATCATCCTGGCTCTTTTAAATTCGGGCCAGCCACTGATTTCTGTGCCATCGATTTTTATGGAGCCTTCATCCGGAATAAAAGTGCCGGCAATGGCATTCAGCAGCGTACTCTTGCCCGATCCGTTTGTGCCAATGATAGCCGTAAAACTGCCTTCCTTGATATGAAGGCTTACGTTGCGCAAGGCTTTTACCTCGTTGATGGTGCCAGGGAAAAATGTTTTGCTGATATTATTGATTGTTAGCATGGCTTCTCACTTTTTGTAAACGTTTCCCTAAGTTTTTAAACATGGATGGTGCAACCAGCGCCAGAAATACAAATACTGCCGTTACAAGCTTCAAGTCGTTTGGATTTAATCCCCAGCGCAAGGCAATGGCGATGAGCAATCTGAAAAGGATGGTGCCCAGAATGGCTCCTGTTATCGTCATCCCGATACTCGATTTGCCTACCAGTGCCTCGCCGATGATGATACTGGCCAAACCCCAAACCATCATCCCAATGCCCATCTGAACATCTGCAAAACCCTGATATTGTGCCAGTATAGCTCCGGAAAGGGCGACAAGTCCATTCGAAAGTGCCAAACTAAAAACTACCATTGTATTGTTGTTCACGCCCTGTGCCCTCACCATCTGCGGATTGTTTCCGGTGGCCCGCAAAACGGTTCCAAAGTGTGTTTTCAGGAAATAATTCAAGACGAAAGCCAGCAACAAGCTCAGCACCAAACTACTCAACAAGGATCCCATATCGGCTACCGGCACATCCCAGCCAAACACATTCATCTTGTCGGCACCTCCCGAAGCAGCGTTTAACAGCTGCTCGGCCTGACTCGAAACCGAACCCGTATCGAGCAAAGGAATATTGCTTCGCCCCATAATACGCAGGTTGATCGAATACAGGGCTGTCATCATCAGAATCCCGGCCAGTATCTCCTGAATCTTAAATTTGGTGTGCAGCACGCCAGTTATCGCGCCGGCCATTGATCCTGCAAAAAACGCCATCAGGGTAGCCAGCCATGGATTCCAGCCAGTGGCAATGAGCACCGCCGTGAGGGATGCCCCCAGCGTGATGGAGCCATCCACTGTGATATCAGTAAATTTGATCATCTTAAAGCTGATCAGCATCCCCAGCGACAAGAGCGAGAGAATGAGTCCTATCGTAAAAGCACCTATGACTAAATTCATGATCTTACCTCCCGGAATTTTATGGGTGAAAACCAACATGCCCCGCGAACAAAGCCCGATTCGCCCAGCCCGCCTGCGCGATCATCATCAATCAGATGCAAAAGTGCCTGTGGAGGCGGTCCATTCAAAAACTTCATGATACTTTGCTTTAAATCGATAACACCATTTTGCAGCGGCTGATACGGAAATACGGCTCCGTGAAAATGCCCTTTAAGTCCATCTGATGAAGGTAATGGATGCAGAAGGGAAGTGATGGGATTTTCAGCTACAGCGCTCACCACACCAAAGGCAAGCACCTGCTTGGTAGCAAAAACCCTTTCGCCACTAAACGCCAGCCATTCCCTGATCTGCGGAAAATCAGGCCATTCGTTTTCGACAAGCTTATCCGGGCTGTTGATCAACTGTGCTCCTACAAGACCATCTGTTTCGGCAAGAATGAAAATAGCCGCCGTTGATGCACCACTCAGTTGCAACGCCTCATGTGCCAGCTCCGAAAGCCCTATTTTTGCAGCACCTTCGGGTGGATTAAAACGGATCAGCCCACGCATAGCTCCTTCAAAAGCAAGCGCCTGCAAAACATTCAGCTCCGGCACAAAATCACCTTCCGAAAGCAGGAAATCAGGCTTTGATTTGAGCTCAGGAGGTTGAAAAATAACCTGACCATTAACAACCAGAAACTCACCTGCCGAACCCAAAGTGTCAGCAGTTTGATCATCAGGGCTGCCAATGCCTAATGCAAATGAGGCATTACCAAAGCTAAGCCTGCTAACCGACTGCTCGTTTAGGTTTTCCGGAAATTTCCATTTAGCCGTCGCTATCAGCTCAAGTGAACCATCAGCATGGGTTTCATAGTAAGCCATATGGGGCTTTTGCGAGATTCCTGATGCCGCACCCGAAACGTCCAACTCAGGTAAAGTATCAATCAGCCAGCTTTTGAAACCAGTCATTTCAATCGTCTTAGCAACAAATGCTGTTGCCTGATAAATCTCAAAGCTGCCTTTTACCTTCTGAAGTTCCTTTGAGATGCGCACCAGCGAACGGATACCCGCCGAACTTAAAAATTCCATTTCAGCAGCATCCACAATCAAATAGTGTTTGCCCTGCCGGATTAAATCTAAAAAATAGTCGTTGAAATATTCTGACCAATTCGCATCCAGCCTTCCTTTCGACTTGATAATTAAATATTTTCCGGAAATCCTTTTGTTTAATTGCATCTGTCGTAGTTTTGGTGTTATTCGAAGCGGAGTGCTTTATCCCACATCTCTTGCGAAATATTAAGCTGATATTGCTGAGCCAAGGCCGGATTGATAATGAGCTTCTCCGATTTGGTGTTATTGAAAGGAATAACTGCTGGAGAAGTTCCTTGCAACACCTGAATGGCTTTTTCAGCAGCTTCGAGGCCGGCATCATAGTAATCGCGTGCCAGGCATAAAGTTCCGCCATCGCGCATCTGGTCGCTGTCGAAAACAAATACCGGCATATTATTCTCAGCAGCTTTGCGGGCAATAAGTGCAAAACCCGGTCTGGTGAGGTTATCAACCACCTGACAAACCAATTGAATGTCTTTGCGGATCAATTCGGCTGCGGCCTGAGGGATATCAGCACTGGAAGTAACCGGCACTGTTACAAGTGTAATTCCCTGTTCAGCAAGCGCTTCCTCGAACCAGCCTTTGTAGAGCACACTATTGATTTCGGCCGGTGTAAATAAAGTGCCAACCGCTTTGGTATGAGGCAAGGTTTCTTTGATAATCCTTGCCATTTCTTTAAAAGGTGATCGCGTGGTAATGCCTGTAACAAAAGGCAAATGATCTGTTTCACTCTTTCCGGCGCCGGCTTTTACGGCATCGCCCACCCCGGTAAAAACAATATTTGTAGCATCGCCCACCTGCCGTAATGCAGCCTGCAACGAAGGCGTGGAAATCACCATCAACAGATCGGGTCGCTCTGACTTTACACTAGTCATAATACCCGAAAGGGTTGACATATCTCCCTGAGCATTATATACTTTCAGTTGATAATCTTTATCTTTTACCAAGCCAGCTTTTTCGATACCATCAATCAGTCCTTCGTGACAGCGCTCAGCAAACTCCGTGTCGCTGTAATGCACCAAACTCAAACTAAAAGGCCTGGCTGTTTCGGTAACACTTTTCAGATTTTTGGGTTCAATGCGTTGTTTTACAGCTGTTTCAGTATATCCCAAATCAACAGGACTTATACCTGCCAGCACTTTTGCGGCCATCTTTCCGGATTGCTTGCCCCACTCAAAAAAACTATCGCCATAAGCTCCGGTAGCCCCTTTTGGCACCAAATCTGGTTCGGTGGCAAAAATTGGAATATCAGCGCCAGAAGCAACCCGATGAATGGAAGAAAAGCCCGTGGAGGCCAAATTATCAGCCGAAAGGATGATTGCATCTGCCCCCCGCTGAATGACGGACTGCGTGGCCATAGGCAAATCAGAAACTGCCGATGCAGTTGCTTCTTCCACCTTGATGTTGTGTTTTTTACCCGCGATGTGTAGCTTCTCAACTGAAAGCACAGCATTGGTCTGGGCAGCATCATAAATAATACCAACAGCCTTTAATCCAGGGTTATACTGCATAGCCATCAGCAGCACCTCTTCAACAGGAGGATTATCATGCACCCCACAAATATTGGTTGGTGGATTGTTCTCAAGCAGTTTCAGTTTCATAGGATCAGAAGCCACTGTAAAAACCACCGGAATCTCTTTTATTCTCTTGAAAGCCGCCATCATAGCCGGAGTTGTAATGGTAATAACCAAATCGGGTTTCTCACGCACAACCACATCCATGATGGAAGTGAGCTGGGCTATCTCGCCCTGGGCGCTATAGTTCTTAAGCACAAAATCTGTTTTGTCAACCAATCCGCTCTCCTGCAAACCTTCTATCACTCCTTTAGCTGCCTGCTCCAGTGTTGGATTCTCGAGCAGGGTGATCATTGCGATCTGCGCCGGCCGATCATATTTTAGATGCAAATGCTTAAAAAAGTTTGCCTCATTGATATTGGATTTGGAGGGCAGCTGGCCGGAAGTATAGTCAGCAAAGTCGATAACAAGTTGTCTATCCTCACCTTCATTTTCCTGCTTTTCGAGTCGCGCCAGCACTTCTTTGCTCATCTTCCAGCTTGCACCCAGCGTTTTGAAAACCTCCTGATTGAATCCCAACTTCTCAGGAACAACATTTTCGATTGCAATTTGCGATGGATGTTTGCCCTGCAAAATACTAATTGCCATATCGGCTGTGAGCTCCCCTACCGTAAAATAATTGGCTCCCAGACCAAACAAGGCACCCGCTTCACTGTCGGCAGGATCGTTGGTAAAGACCGGAATACCAGCTTTTTTCGCCAGATTCACAATCATATTCATCGAAGCAGTGGCAACAGTGTCACCTCCCACCCAAATTGCTTCAACGCCTTTGGCCAACAAGGAGTTTAAAGCATCTGACACCTCAGAAGTATTTGTTGCAATGGCTTCAACCAGCGTGATCCCCAGTTCGTCGCAGATACGACGCGCTTCCAGGGTACAGGCTTCAGAACATTGTTCGCCGGGATTCCAGACTACACCAACTTTTTTAATGCCGGGATGAAGTGAATGCAACAGCCTGAAAGCTGCCGTCACTGGCTGAAAGCTCCCAATACCGGCCATATAAGGTGGGTGGTCGCCGGGTTTTGGGCCTGTGATGCCCGTTCCGGTTCCATATGGATCGGTAACAGCTCCAAAAACATGAAATTTTTTGGTGTTTTGATTCGCATTCGCAAAAGTTTGTAAAGCCAATGTGCTCGAAGTGATAACAATATCTGATGGGCCATTGGCGATGTCTTTGGCGATGGTATTGGCCATTGGCAGGTCACCCTGCGGATTGTAGTGTTTGATATTAGCATTATTTTCAGCTACAAATCCTTTTTCCTTCAGGCGGCTCATAATACCGGCCACATGGTTATCGAGCAAAGGTGTAGCCGAAATTTGCATGATGGTGATGTCAGGAAAACTTGAAATAGTTTTTTTCTTTTCCTTTTTTTGATCCATATCCGATAGCAGGAGTATGGCTGAAGCGCCAATTATCAGAGCTAAAGCCAACCAAAGTTCACGTAATGTTTTAAGCATGGTTTTTAGTGTTATGATTACACTATTCAATAAATTTTGTCAGTTGCAATATGTTTTTGCCTGCAATTCGTTCGTAGCTTACTTCGTTCATCGTTTTACGGATCAAAAAAATGCCGAGCCCTCCAACAGTTCGTTCTTCGAGAGGCAGGTTGATATCAGGATCCTCAGCTGCTGTAGGATCCCAGGGCTTGCCATCGTCTTCAATACGCATATCCAGTATATTATCATGAAGCGAAAAAACGATTTTGATGAGATGTACTCCGTCATCATCAAAGGCATAGTTTACGATATTTGAAAAAGCCTCTTCCAACACCAAATTCAGACTCATGACAAGACCCATTGAAAGCGACCAGGAATCGGCCAGCTTTTCCAGAAAACTGCTGAGGGCATCCAGCTCCTGCATATCATTGCGCAATGCAAGCGTTTCAGTTTTCGCGCTTTTGTCCATTGTAAACTACTGTTAACATGGTAATATCATCAGATTGCATATATCCATCCACATGCTGCTCAATTTCATTGTTCATGATGCCAATAATTTCTCTGGTATTCGCATTGTGATGTTTGGCAATACAGTCATACAGTCGTTTTTCGCCAAAAAGCTCAAGGCTGGCATTTTCGGCTTCACTCACCCCATCTGTGTATGCAAAAATTTTATCGCCTTGCTGCATTTGAGTATTCAGGCAGGTATATGCGTATTCTTCATTCAATCCCAGTGGAATGGATGTTCCCATTTCCATAAATTTCGTTTGCCCGTTGCCACCAATATAAAGCGGAGGATTGTGGCCTGCATTGGTATAAAAAAGTTCACCGGTTTTAAGGTGAAGAATCCCCAAAAAGAAGGTCACAAACATGCAAGAATCGTTGTTGATAGCCAGTGATTTATTCAACACCTTCATAATATCATCAGGGGTATTGTATTTATCGGCTATAGAGCGTAACAAGGTACGCGTAACGGCCATAAAAAGCGATGCCGGCACGCCTTTGCCAGAAACATCGCCAATGGCAAAACAAAATTTATCGTTATCTATAAGGAAAAAATCATACAGGTCGCCGCCTACTTCCTTGGCTGATTTCAGCGAGGCAAAGAGGTCCACCTGAGGTAAATCCGGAAATGGCGGAAAGCTATGCGGGATCATCGAGAGCTGAATTTCGCTAGCGATTCGCAGCTCGCTTTCAATTTTTTCTTTATCGGCTGTGGTTTGCTTCAGGTTTTCAATATATTGCGTCAGCTGTACCTGCATCTGCATAAAGGCCTGCCGCAATTCAAGCATTTCGTCTTTGGTTTTTACTTCGGGAAGCGGTGTTTCAAAATTTCCTTTGGCAATCAGGCGGGCCGCCTCGGCAAACTTAACCAAAGGCGACGCAAGCCGGTTCACGATTTTGGTAATCAGCAAAACAAGAAACAGCAGACCAGCAAAGATCAGCAGCATGACTAATCGGTTCATTTTTGTGAGTGAGGCGTACATTTCATGCTCAGGATAAACCACAGCAATCGACCAGCGCGTTGAATTCAAATTGGTATAATATATCCAGCGTTTTTCTTTTCCGCGAAGGTTATAGCTTCTGAAATTACTTTCTCCCCGAAGCAATTCACGTCCAATCTGGCGCAAAACCGGCATCCCCCAATCTTCAGCATTGGAAAAAATACTTTTATTCATGATCATGCTTTTGTCGGGATGGGTCACTGCTACACCGTTTCGGGTGATCATAAAGGCATAACCCGTTTCGAAAATGCTGATGGACGAAACCAGATCAGTGAGTTTATCCAGGGAAATATCAATTGTGGTAATGCCCGAAAAAACCCGTTTATTATCGCGCCGGCTGTAAACCGGAACCGCATAAGTAGCCATCAGGATATTACCTCCGCCTTCGTCGTAGTAGGGCTCTGACCAATACGGTTTTCGGAGCATGGCCGGAATCTGATACCAGTCCATATAAAAATATTCGTAGGTATTGCTTCCCAGATAAGTAGTAAAAATACTGTCGGATGCGCGATAAGCATAAGGCATGAAATAAAGCCCTTTATGATCAAAAAAATAGGGTTCGAAGGCCATGCTGGCACCATAAACTGAGGGGTTGTTCTGCACTATTGTCTGAAGTACCTGAACCAGTGAATCTTCATGAAAAAATCCCATCTCGATGGTTGCACTCAGCATTTGAGGCAGCTTTTCGAGGGGTTGCAATTCCTGTTCAATGCGGGCTTCCATATTTTCGGCCAGCTGTATGGCATAAACCTTTGAAGCTTCGCTGATAGTTTTACGGGCATAGATATAATACACCGAAAGTATGAGCACAAAAAGACTTGCTGTAATCAACAATACGTTTATAATAATTCGGAATGATAAAGTATTTCGCTTCATGAATCTTGAATATTTTTTATCTCACCGGACGAAAAAAATCCTCAAAAAGCACATCCGGTTTTTCAGGATACTGGTTTTTTAGCACACTATGCACCTGATCAAATTCTTCATTTTCGAGAGCTGTCTCTCCGATGGGGTTTAGCAACTCAAGTACCTTATCGAGCATCCATTGCTGATGAGCCTTGTTTGACGGCACATTCGCCTGGCGCATACGCTCGATAACAATATCAAGGGTAAAGTCACGATTTTTTTCAGCATACTGCCAGCCTTTGATACTGGCCTCCACAAAAGCCTGGAGGGCATCCTTTTTTTCGTTGAGGGTGTTTTGCAACACATACAATCCGTCTTCGGGAGTGTTGTATCCATAGTCGGAAAGAAAGAAAGTGCTGAGCTCGTCTTCATTCAATCCGCTGAGGTATATTTGGTTGTATTCGTTATACCACATCACCGTCATGATATCTATTCCGTCGAGTAAAAACAAATTCACTGTCGAAAGAATTGGCACCCAGCTTACATCAAGCTGATGCTCGTTGATAAGCGCTTTTGGAATCTCTTCGAAACCGCTTCGCCAGATTCCAATTTTTTTTCCGTTAAAATCTTTCAGGCTGTTGATATTGCTCGTTTTTTTGGCCACAAACATCAAGGCCGAATTGTGCGAGAACTGGGCAATGTTTACCAAGTCAACTCCATTGAATCGGTTATCAAGCCCCGAAACAAGAAAAAGAGAAATAATGTCGGCCTGCCCGGATTGCAAAAATTGCATGGCATTAACGGAAGCCGAAGGGTGAAGGATTTCAACATCCAAGCCGGCATCCTTGTAAAAACCCATTTCTTCGGCTACATAATAGCCCGCAAATTGCGCCTGTGGCATCCAATGTGGCGAAAAAACAAGCTTTTGTGGCTGTGCCTGCACACCAAAATAAAAACTTGAAACAAAAGCCAATACCAAAAAGTACTTAATAGTTTTCATGCATTTTTCTTTGACATAAAAATATAAAAAATTCGCTTTGTGCTAACACTACCATAAAAACTAATTGTATGAAATTGTTTTGCTGCTGCCCTACATTGCAAGATTTACATCAAAAAGTGAACTTGTTCATAATAAATATGAAGCTTGAGATTGTTTAAAAATCTAAGTAAGTATTAGGAATCATGAAGACAATGATAATGATTTTCTGCGTATGCCCCTTCACTTAAAAGGGAGCGAAGAAAATCAAATCTCCCACTAAATACAATGTAAATGATTAATAAACAATAGATAATGAACCTATATGCTACAATCCCGATCACTACTGATGCGTTTAGTTTGAAATTCTTAAAACATTGTTTTACTCCAATTTTAATCGTACCCTATCAGATGATTAATTTGACTTGACTTATTTTTCTAAGATAGATTCTATAGAAAAACTTGAACTAGGAAATATCGAT
>Ga0100391_1002228_pt1 | contig 20693 bp, 20 predicted proteins | sample CryGeymeta201515_FD_81541 | JGI IMG/M metagenome (GOLD analysis project Ga0100391, IMG submission 81541) | Groundwater microbial communities from Crystal Geyser aquifers in Utah, USA - Crystal Geyser metaG 2015-15 | ecosystem: Environmental > Aquatic > Deep subsurface > Groundwater | place: USA... | reverse complement strand
CTGGAAGGCAGCGACCAGCATCGCGGCTGGTTCCAGTCGAGCCTGCTCGAAAGCTGCGGCACGCGTGGGCGGGCGCCCTATCACCAGCTGCTGACGCACGGCATGACGCTCGATTCGAACGGCCTCAAAATGTCGAAAAGCGTCGGCAACACGCTCGATCCGCAAAAGATAATAGACGTCAACGGCGCCGATATCCTGCGGCTCTGGGCTTCGACCGTCGATTATACCGAGGATCACCGTATCGGCCCTGAAATCCTCAAGGGTGTCACAGACATGTATCGCAAACTGCGGAATTCCTTCCGCTATATGCTCGGCGCGCTGCATGATTTCGACGAGAGCGAGCGCATGGCCGTGGCGGATATGCCCGCACTCGAACGCTATGTGCTCCATCGGCTGACCGAGCTCGACGCGACGCTCAAGGATGCTGTCGGCGATTATGCCTTCAACCGTTACGTCCGTGCGCTCACCGATTTCGCCAACGAGGACCTCTCGGCCTTCTTCTTCGATATCCGCAAGGACTGCCTTTATTGCGACGCACCGGACGACCCCAAGCGCCGCGCCTATCGCACCGTCCTCGACATGCTGTTCGGCGCGCTCGTGCGCTATGCCGCGCCGGTGCTGTGCTTTACCGCCGAAGAAGCCTGGCAAACACGCTATCCCGAGGTGCCGTCGGTACATCTCGAAGACTGGCCCGAAATCGATGGCGGCTGGAACGACCCGGCGCTCGGCGGGAAATGGGATAGGATTCGTTCAGCGCGAGATCAGGTCACCGAGGCTATAGAGCCTTTGCGGCGTGACAAAATCGTCCGATCGAGCCTCGCCGCCGATATTACCATGCCCGAACTCGCCGAGGCCGATAGCGCGGCATTCGCCGAAATCTGCATCGTCGCTGATGTCCGCTATGCAGGGGATAAAGTTGTCGTCACCAAGACCGACAAGGCCAAGTGCGGCCGCTGCTGGCGTCATCTTCCTGATGTCGCCGAGGATGGCGATTTATGCGGTCGATGCGGGGATGTCGTGAATGGATGATCCGATGAGATTTCCCGACTTGGGGTGTGTGACCTGTGTCAACTTCGGAGCGGCGCGATGACCGCGCTGCGCCGCCACGCCCTGCTCGGCTATATCGTCGCCGCGCTCATAGTCGTCGTCGACCAGGTTTCGAAATACTGGATTATCACGCTGCTCCAGCTGCCGCAGCGCGGCGTTATCGAGCTGCTGCCCATCCTCAATTTCCAGTGGGTCGAAAATCGCGGCGTCTCGCTCGGCATGCTGACCGCCTCGTCGGACAGCCAGCGCTGGCTGCTCGTCGCGCTGACCGGCGCGATTTCGGTCGGGGTGGCGATCTGGATCTGGCGCGAAAAGCGCGCGCAGGATGTGCTGGCGCTGGGCCTTGTGCTCGGCGGCGCGATCGGTAATCTCTCTGATCGTGCGCGTTACGGCTATGTCGCCGATTTCATCGATCTGCATTTCGGCGACTTCCAGCCCTTTTTGGTCTTCAATGTCGCCGACGCGGCGATTACGATAGGCGTAGTAATTTTGGTGTTGCGGGCTTTTCTGCTACGCGAAAAACCCGAACCGGCGGAGAATGTATAACATGCGTAAGATTATCCTAGCGACGAGCCTTGCGGCGGCGACCCTCGGCCTTGCGGCCTGCGGCGCGGGCCGTGACCGGCCCGACGAATTTCTCGTAACGCGTTCGGCCCCCCTCGTCATTCCTCCCGATTTCGCGCTGACCCCGCCGCGCGCCGGCGAACCGACCGCGCGCGGCGCCGATTCGAGCGCCCAGGCGTTGCAGGCGATGTTCGGCGGTCCCGCTCCGCGCAGCGCCGCCGAAGGCGCGCTGATCAATCAGGCCCGCCCGCAAAATTCGGAGCCCGGCATCCGCAGCGAAGTCGGCGATCCCGAAACCCAGGCGGTCGATTACGGCGCGATGACGCGCGATATTCTCAACGCGCCCGAGGGAGACGCCCCCGAAGCGAGCGTTTCGACGCCGCAATAAGGCGCCGCGGGAGGCTTGCGCTTAGAAGCTGATGGCGAACGTACCGACGAGGGTCGCGTCCAGCCCCGCTATCGAGGGCGCATTGGTATCGATATAGGCGACGCCGATCGTCGCCGGGCCAAGCACATAATCGACGCCGATCGACCAATCGAGATAGTCATTGTCGGTATCCACCGACAGGCTGCCATTGGTGTAACCCAGATGTCCATTGACCGTCAGCGGCGTGTTGGGGATGCCGATGCCGAGTTCGCCGTAGACATAGAGGTTGTCGTTATTGCCCAGCGCGTCCTGGTCGAAGGCATAGGCGAAACCGGTCGTCAGCTGCGCTGGCCCGATGCTGTACGAGATCGCGGCATAGGGCTCGAAATAGTCGGTGGGGAAATCGGCCCGCGTCCCAGCGACGACGATATTGTTGTTGGCGTTGGGGTAGTAATAATAGAGCATACCGACATCGACTTCGACGCCCGATCGCAGCTCGCCGCGCCAACCGGCATAGATGTCGATCTCGGTATGACCGAGGCCGATCGTATCGCCATTGTCTTCGAACACGCCGGTTTCTTCTTCAAGCGAAGATCCCCAGGTGCCGAGATAGAAACCGCTCATATGCGCGAGGTCGATGCCGCCTTGGATCGCAATGTCTTCGCCGCTGAACGAAACGCCGCGAAAACGATAGTCGGTGACCAGCGCGGCATTGCCCGAAAGGCTGAAGCCGCCGCCTATATCCTGTTCGGCGAATGCCGGCGTGGCGGCGGTCGAGACCGCCAAGGCGGCGAGGCTTAAGAATGGAGTGCGCATGGGGGATCCTTTTGATCGTTGAACTCTGCTTGGTTCATCCCTGCGCGCCGCTCAACCCTTTTCCCGATGGGTGGGCCGATCCGGCTGTCACTAATTTTCTTGCCCTATCTCGCATCTGCACACAAGCGCATAAGCCAATTTTCCGCCATAGAGCGCAATTCTGTTGCTGCAACGCAACAATTTCCGGACAGGCATTTGAAAGTTAGTCGAATTTTAGCACAAGCCCGCAATGATCGCCCAGATCCGTTCACAGGAGCGCCCAATTGAACATCGAGCATCAAGTCGTGCCCGCCATCGCACTGGATACACCACAGCGCGCCAAATGCGTTTCCGATCAGATAACGCAGCTTTGTGCGGTGCTCAGGCTCGTCGAACGCATCGCAGCCATCAAGAGCAATCGCCCACCGGTCGATCAGGCGGCGCTCGTGCATGAATATTGCCACGCCTGCGGCATCGCGCAGCGACGCGCCCGGACGCTCATCGAGCAAGCAACGGCCGTCGCGGTAGCCGGCGTCACCGCACTACTCAATCGAGATGACCGATCTCCTTCGATTGCAGCTGCATGTCTCGCCACCGAGCTTCGCTCCGTGCTTCGCATTCTCGCGGCCACTGTCGGACGTCAGTCGGCTGGCTCCGCGGAACCCGGATACGGCTTAGCGCTCGGTGCCTCGCGAAGCGCCTCGGGCTTACCGTCGGGCCAGTTCTTGATGTGAAGATCGCGCTGCGGGAACGGGATTTCGATTCCTTTTTCCTTGAACTTCCACCAGATGCGATTGAGGATGTCCGAGCGCACACTGCCGACGCCGGCCTCGGGATCCTTGATCCAGACGAGCACTTCGAAATTGACCGAACTGTCGCCGAATTCCTTGAGCCAGATATTGGGCTTGGGACTTTTGAGTACGCGCTTGCAATCGACCGCCGCCTCAATCATCAATTCCTGCGCGAGCTTGATGTCGCAATTATACGACACGCCGACCTCGATATGGACGCGCACTTCGAGGCTCGAATAAGACCAGTTTTCGACCTCTTCGATCATCAGATTCTCGTTCGGAATCAGATGCTCCTTGCCGTCGCGCGTAATGATCGACACGGCGCGGACGCCAATCTTGTTGACCCAGCCGAAGCTTTCGCCAACGGCAATGACGTCGCCCGGCTTGATCGACCGGTCCATCAAAAGGATGAGGCCGGCGATGAGGTTGCCGACCGTCTTCTGCATGCCGAAACCGACCGCGAGCCCCAATGCCCCGCCAAAGAATGCCAGTGCCGTGAGATCGATGCCGAGGATGTCGATACCGATGAAGAATGCGGCGACGATAATCGTTACCGTCGCTAGCTTGTCGACGAGCAGCTTTTGTGTGGAATCGAGACCCTTGGCGCTTTTGATCGAGTGACTGATAATGCGGTGGATGACGCGAACCAGCGCGAACAGGGCAACCCCGGTGATCGCGATGGTGAGCACCGTCAGCAGCGAAATCCGGTTGTCGCCAACGGTGACGCCGATCCGATCGAGGATGAAGGTGACGCGCTCCAGCCCGCCGACCGCGTTGATGACGATGACGGCGAAGGTGATGAAGCCGAGCCCGAAGGCAATCCAGCGCTGAAAATTGACCGCGCGGCAGATGTGCCAGACGAGATAGCCCGCGCAGATACCCCAAGCCCCGCCGATGATGAGATCGGTAAACGTCCACCAGTCCATCGCGAAAAAGGCGATGGCGAGAATAATCGAGACGGTAGCATGATTGATAATGCGGACCATCCGCGTTCCGAGACCTTCGGCGCGCTCGCCGGCGACAAGGTTCCAGACCCCGGTGAGATGACGCCCCGCCATGCGGCTGACGATCCAGCCGGCAGCCATTCCGAGCGCGACGAAGAACAACCCGATCGCAGCGGCGAGCCAGTTGAGGTCATCGGGCAGCGGAATGCCGACTCTTGTCAGCAGCGCAATTACGTCCTGCATGACGTCTTCTCGAATCTTTCAAGGCCCTTCGCAAGGTCCGCTATCAGGTCATCGGGATCTTCAAGGCCGATGTTGAAGCGGATGAGCGGCCCCTCGGCGCTCCACATGGTCGCACTACGGCAACCATCCGGCGTGACCGGAAGCGCCAAGCTTTCGTAGCCGCCCCAGCTATAGCCAATGCCGAACAACCCCAGTTCGTCGATCATCGCGGCGCTTGCAACGTCGTCTCCACCCTTCATCACGACAGCAAACAGTCCCGATGCGCCGGCAAAATCGCGCTTCCAAAGAGCGTGCCCCGGGCAATCCGGAAGCGCGGGATGCAGCACATGGGCGATTTGCCGTTGTTCGGCGAGCCATCGCGCAACGGTCAAGCCATTCGCTTCATGTCGGCGCAACCTCACGTCAAGCGTCCTGAGCCCGCGCAGCGCCAGAAACGCGTCATCGGGCCCAACGCAATGGCCGAGCTGCTGAGCGGTCTGCCGCAGCGCTTTCCAGCAATCGGGTGCGGCGGTTACCGAACCGAGCATCGCGTCCGAATGGCCGACGATATATTTGGTCGCGGCGAGGATGGCGAGATCGACACCCTTTTTGATCGCCGGGAAGAAGAGCGGCGTCGCCCAGGTATTGTCGAGCAGCGTCACCACGCCATGCGCTTTGGCTGCCGCGCAGATTGCCGGGACATCCTGAACTTCAAACGTCAGACTTCCAGGGCTTTCGAGCAAGATCGCGCGCGTTCGCGCGCTGAACAGCGAGGCGATTTCTCCTCCCAAAGCCGGATCGAAATAGCGCGTCGTCACGCCATAGCGTCTCAATAATCCGTCGGCGAACGTCCGGCTTGGCGCATAGGCATTGTCGGTGATGAGCAGTTCATCGCCCCTGCGCAGCACGCTAAGCAGCGCGCCGGTGATCGCCGCCAGCCCGGATGGGTAGAGCATCGTCCCGGCGGCGCCCGGCTCGAGCGCGGTCAGGGCTTCGGCGAGCGCCCATTGGGTCGGCGTGCCTCGGCGCCCATAGTAGAATTCGCCGTCGCTATTGCCCTTCGCTCCCTCGCGCAGGTCGGCAACGGTATCGAACAAGATCGTAGAGGCATGCCAAACTGGTGGATTGACGACTGCGCCGGTCCACTTTTTGCGGCGTCCGCCGGTTACCAGCCGCGTGGCCGGATTGCTGTCCGACAGGCCGCCGGTCACGCTGCCCCGGTGGCTTTCTGGGTATCGGGCCGGCTGCCCCACTCCGCCCAGCTACCGTCGTAAAGCGCGACATCGTCCTTGCCGAGCAATCGCGCACCGAACAGCAACACGGCCGCCGTCGTTCCCCCGCCGCAGGTCGTTATCATCGGCTTGCCAAGATCGACGCCAGCGGCCTCGAAAGCGGCTTTGAGGTCGTCGCCGCGCTTCCACGTCCCATCATCGTTGAATAGGTCACCGTGCGGCACATTTTTCGAACCGGGAATATGGCCGGGAGTGACGGCGGGGCGCGGCTCGGGATCGTCGCCACGAAACCGCGATTGCGGCCGGGCATCGACGATTTCGGCGCTATCGGTTCCCACGAGCTCCCTGACGGCGTCGATGTTGCGCACCGAGCTGTCGTCCTCGAATACCGTGAAGTGGCGATGACGAACCTGCTGCTTGCCCTGTTCGAGATCGCGGCCTTCCGCCTTCCATTTGGCTAGCCCGCCATCGAGTATGGCGACATTGTGCGCGCCGAAGACGTCGTTGAACATCCACCAGGCGCGCGCCGAACTGTGCAGCGGCGAATTGTCGTACAACACAATCCGCCCGCCATCGCCGATTCCAATCGACTGCATCCGGCTGGCGAATTTTTCCGCAGGCGGCAGCATCCCGGGGAGATCCGAAGACGTGTCGCGTACCTCTTCGAGATCCATGAACACGGCGCCCGGTATATGCTCGAAGCCGTATTCGGCCTTTGCGTCGCGGCCCGCATCGGGCAGGAACTGCGTGGCGTCGACGATATGGAGATCGCTCGCCCCCATTTCATTGGCGAGCCATTCGGTCGAAACGAGCTTTTCCATGAGCGCTTGTGGTCCTGTATCTGGGTGATTCTCACCCCGACACTTAGCCACGCCCTCCGACCTAGTCGAGGCCTTCAATCAGTTCACGGGACGCGCCCCCGAGGGCATCTGCAGAATACGGCAGCCGATCGCCCGATGTGGCGCGATCGCGGCGCCGAGCCTGAACGGTGCAATCTTCGCGGTCTGCGGCCGATGCTCCTGACCGATCAGCACCGGCAGATGCAATTCGTGCAGACCGCCTTGAGCATCGGTATAGCGCGGGAATAGATCGACGATCGGCAACAGCATCTGCGCGCCATCGGCCGGGATCGGATGAAAGCTTTGCGTCCCGAGCCCCACTTCGCCTTCATGAACTGCCGCATCGCCGGGGCGGAGCGCATCGAAGAACATACTCGGCAGATTGGTTCGCGCAGGTGCTTGGATCGCCGAACCGTCGGCACTGCGCATCGCAACATTGACCGACACATCCGTGACGATCTCATTGCAAATGTTGCTCAGCGTCAGCCGGAACGCGACGACGAGCCCTTCCGCCGACAGCCGCACCTTGAGCGGTTCGAAATTCATGTCTATCCGCGATGGCCCCGCCGGCGTGGGTGCTGCTGGAACTGCAGGCGCTACGGGCTCCAGCGGCTGCGCAGGAAGCTGGCCCGGCGATCGCGTGCCGGAGCGTTTGGCCGGTGTCGGGAGCCTTGGCGACAGGGGCACAGTGGCGATCTCCGGGGTCTGAACATCGTCGAACGCGCGCCGCCGGCGAAAAACCAAGGTGCCGACCCCCATCACAATCAGCAAGAGGGCGAGCAACGCCGGCCAGAGCGGAAAGCCGCCATCGCTCTCGGGGGGGATCAGTTCGGGTGCCGGCAACGCCGCAACAGGCAGTTCGGGAAGTTGCGGTGCCGATCGAGCATTCTCCATAGGCTGCGCAGCCGTATCCGCCGGAGGCCGAGGCGTGACGACCGTGTTGCCCGCCTGTCGGACTTCGGCCTGCTCGGCCCTAGCACCGGTTTGACGCGCGGCGGTAACCGGGCGCGAAGCCTGCGGGTCTCTGGGTTCCGTTCGCACAGAGGCGGCTTCGGGTGCCTGCCGGTCGGAAGGAACTGGCCGCTCGGGCTGCGCTTGGCCTTGCGTTCGGGCCTGAGCCGGTGTTTCGCTCGCCCGATCGGTATCGGTGATAACGCGTGGCGGCGGCAAGCCGGGCCCGGTGGGTCCCTGTGCGCGCGACGGCGGTTCGCGCGTCTCGCCCGGAGGCAAGCTGTAGATTGGCGCGGGCGGGCGCGCCGCAGGCGCGTCGGTTGCTTGCGCGCCAAGTGTCGTAGTCGGCGCCAAGACGCCAAACACCGCGGCAAAAACCAATGCAAATCGACGTCGCACGAACCCGAATCCCACTTTATTTACCTATCCCGTTGTCGCCATTTCCAGGGCCGCCGGCGGTTAATCTCCAGTGAACCGCGCACCGGCAATGACACGAAGCGGCAAATAGCCTAGATGAGCCGCCATGGAAGCCAAATATCTCGGCCGTAACGCCCCTCTCCCCGCTTCGCCCGGCGAAGCGTCGCTCGACTATGTGCCGAATCCGCATGCCGGACAACTCTATTGCGTCCGCTTCGCGGCCCCCGAATTTACTTCGCTTTGTCCGGTTACTGGCCAGCCCGATTTTGCGCATCTCGTTATCGACTACGCGCCGGACGGCATGATCGTTGAGAGCAAGTCCCTAAAGCTGTTTCTCGCAAGTTTCCGTAACCATCGGGCGTTCCACGAAGATTGCACGGTCGGAATTGGTGCACGACTGTTCAAGGAGATGCAACCGCAATGGTTGCGCATCGGCGGCTATTGGTATCCGCGCGGCGGCATACCGATCGACGTATTTTGGCAATCGGGCCCGCCGCCTGACGCGCTTTGGCTTCCCGCTCAGGGCGTGGCGCCGTATCGGGGACGCGGCTAGCCGACCGGTCCCTGCTTACGGATCAGGTTGCGGGAGATCTCGGGCAGCTTGATCCCGAGCAGTGCGACATTCTGCGTCGCAAGGCGATGTTCAACGCGGTAAACAGCACAAAACCCCAGCCGGCCGAGATTACCGGCGGCCATGGGCGCGGCGATCATAGCATCGATCGAGGCTGCCAATTTGGGTATTTCTATGATTGACGTGATTTTGCCTGCAGTCCGAGGCGTTATATCCGCCGCATTCACTTTACTGACATGTTTGTAAGCTATAGTGTCACCAGACACTGTAACCGAGTAGAAGTTTTTTGACCGACACCGCAATCCCGCGCCACGAGTTCGATATCGACATCGAACCTCATGACATTGATTTCATGGGGCATGTCAACAATGCCAATTATCTCAATTGGGTCCAAGAGGCTGTGCTGGCGCATTGGCGCAAGATCGCCCCGCCGCAAGCTGTCGCCGAACATCTCTGGGTCGCGCTGAAGCACGAAATCACCTACCGCAAGCCGGCCTTTCTCGACGATCAGATTATCGCATCGGTTGTGGTCGAAAAGGTCCAAGGCGCCAGCGCGTTTTACGACACGATCATAAAGCGCGGCGAGGAAGTCCTCGCCGAGGTCAAATCGCGCTGGTGCTGCCTCGATGCCGAAACGCTTCGCCCGTCGCGTATCGCCAGTGAAATCGCGGCGCTGTTTCTGCCGCCGCAAAGCGAAGACTAACGCAGCAAGCCACCGAGAACGCCGCGCACGAAACGGCCTACACCTGGAATACCAATCGCGTTGCCGATTTCGTTACCTAAAGTTCCGCCTGCGGCGGACGCACCAGAGGCGCCGGGATTGGCCCGGCTCGTTCGACCCGTCATTCGCCGCCCAAGCGCAGCGCCGGCTGAAGCAGCCGCCGCGCCGGCGGCAGCCCTGCCAACCTTCGACCAAAGCGACGTGCTCCGGCGCGGGCGGCTGCGCACTGCTTCCTCGCCCTTGTCATCAACTTCTTCGGCAGCGGCCGCTGCATCGGCAGCCTTTTGCGCCAGCACTTCGGCCGCCGATTCGCGATCGACGCGCTCATTGTAAATATCGCCAATCGGAGAAGCTCCGACGATCATCGCTCTTTCACCGGTGGAAATCGGGCCGATACGCGAGCGCGGCGGTTTGATCAGTGTTCGCTCGACAGGCGTCGGCGCACCGTCCTCCATCAGCGTCGAGACCAGCGCCTCGCCGACCTTGAGCTCGGTTATCGCGGTTTCGACGTCGAGCGCCGGGTTGATGCGAAAGGTTTCCGACGCGGCCTTGATTGCTCGCTGGTCGCGCGGCGTGAAGGCGCGGAGCGCGTGCTGGATCCGGTTTCCGAGCTGACCGGCAACCTGCTCGGGGATATCGATCGGATTCTGGGTAATGAAGTAGACACCGATACCTTTTGAACGAATCAGTCGAACGACCTGTTCGATCTTGTTTTCAAGCGCGGCGGGCGCATCATCGAACAACAGATGCGCCTCATCGAAAAAGAATACGAGCTTGGGCTTGTCGGGATCGCCGACTTCGGGAAGCGCTTCGAACAGCTCGCTCATCAACCAAAGCAGGAACGTTGCGTAAAGCTTCGGATTTTCCATGAGTTTGTCGGCCATCAGAACATTGACGAAGCCGCGCCCGTCGCTGTCACTACGGAAGAGATCGTCGATGTCGAGCGCGGGTTCGCCAAAAAACTGTCCGGCATCCTGGCCCTCGAACTGGAGCAATTTGCGCTGGATCGCACCGACGCTCGATCGCGACACATTGCCATATTGCGCCGATAATTCCTTGGCATTCTCCGACGTCGCAACCATCACCGCCTGCAGGTCTTCGAGGTCGAGCAGCAGCGCGCCCTCATCGTCGGCATAGCGAAATGCGATTTCGAGGACACCCTGTTGGGCATCGCTCAAATCCATCAGCCGCCCGAGCAGCAACGGTCCCATTTCGCTGATCGTCGTGCGGATAGGATGGCCCTTTTCGCCATAGAGATCCCAGAAGATCGCTGGGCTGTCGCCATAGCTATAACCCTCATATCCGATCTCCGCGGCACGTTCGACAAGTCTGTCATGATGTTTGAAGTTCGGCGATCCCGGCATCGCAATACCGGAGAGATCACCTTTGACATCGGCAACGAAAACCGGGACGCCGGCGGCCGAAAAACTTTCGGCGAGGCACTGGACGGTAACCGTCTTGCCGGTACCCGTCGCTCCCGCGATCAATCCGTGGCGATTGGCGCGCGAGAGCGCGAGATATTGCTTCTCGCCGCCGCCGAGCCCGAGGAAGATGCCTGCATCGCCGTCCATTCTGCCGTCCCCCTATAATTGCGGAGACGATAAGCCGAGAGGCCAGCGATGCAAGCGGGCAGCGTTTGCCTTATTCCTCGATATCGACGCCGATAAACGCCGGCGGCGTGTTGCCGCGCTGGCGGAGTAGCAACACGCTTCCTCTGCCCGCCCGGCGAGCGCCGTCGATGATGCTGACCGCATCGGACGGCTGCTGGGTCGTTCGCCGATTGATCGACAGGACGATATCGCCGCGGCGGATACCCTTCTGTGCGGCGTCGCTCGAGGGATCTACCTGGTTGACCACGAGACCGCGCACCGTGGCCGGCACGCCAAGCTGGCGCGCGATTTGCGGTGTAAGCGTTTGGAAGCCGATGCCGATCGATCCCATCGTGCTGTCGCTCGCCGCATCGGCGGGCGCTTCCTTGCCCGGCGTATCGAGAGCATCGTCATCCGAATTGGGCTGGGCGAGGGCAGCCAGTTCGCGCTCGGAAGGGCGTTCGCCGATTGTCGCGGTTACCCGCACGCGTTCGCCGTCGCGGACGAGCACTATCGGTACGCGCTCGCCAACCTGCAGATTGGCGACAATATAGGAGAGCGTGCGGTCAGGGGTCACATCTTCGTTATTTACCGAAACGATGACGTCGCCTTGCTGGATACCGGCCCGCGCCGCAGCCTCGCCGGGTTCGACGCGGGCGACGATCTCGCCTCGATTGCGAGGCAGGTCAAGCGATTCGGCAATATCGTCGTTCATCGGCTGGATGCTGACGCCGAGATAACCACGGCGCACTGCTTCGCCGCGCATCAGCGTTTCGACAATCGGCCGCGCTTCATGCGCCGGTATGGCGAAGCCAATACCTACATTGCCGCCGGTCGGCGAGAAGATCGCCGAATTGATGCCGACGACATTGCCGTCAAGATCGAACATCGGTCCGCCCGAATTGCCCTGATTGATCGAGGCATCGGTCTGGATGTAACGATCATAGGCGCCGCCCAGCCCAATGGTGCGCTGGAGCGCCGATACGATGCCCGCCGTCACAGTGCCGCCAAGCCCGAACGGATTGCCGATCGCGACCACCCAGTCGCCTACTCGCAAGCTATCCGAATCGCCGAAGCGGACAAACGGCAGATTGCGGCCTTCGATCTTGAGCACAGCGAGATCGGAAGCCGGATCGCGACCGACGACCCGCGCTTCATACTCGCTGCGATCGGCGAGGATTACCGTTATCGAATCGACAGGATCCGGACCCGGCTGGCCGTTTTGGCCGCGCGCCGAAATCACATGGTTGTTGGTGACAACGAAGCCGTCGGCGGAAATGATGAAGCCAGAGCCAAGCGAGGTCGCCTCGCGCGTAACCGGTGGGTTATTGCCGCGATCGCCGCCGCCGAACTGGCGGAACATGTCTTCAAACGGGCTGCCGGCAAAGGGATTGCCGCCGCCGCTCACTTCGATCGTCTGCGTGGTCGAAATATTGACAACGGCTGGCGCCAGTCGCTCGGTGAGATCGGCAAAGCTGCCTGGAGCGCTCGCTCGCGGCATCGCCGAGGGCGCGTTCTGCGCAACTTGCGCGCCGACCGGCTGTTGCAGGGCTAGCGTCGCCGCGGCACCTCCCGCCAGCATAATTCCGGTAATCGCATAAGCGTAACGCACGGCCATAATTCTCCCAATCTTTCGTTAATTAAACCTACGACAGATGTCCTTTAGCTGACCATCCGAGGCTTAACGCACATTGAACATGAATAACGAACGACCAGTTGTTCATCGAATAATCAGCGCCTTCCGCGGAACTGGCGGAGATAGTCATTGTCGGGCGACATGACGATCGAGCTTTCACCCTCGGTCTCGCGATCGATTCCGAAAGATGCCCGATACGATTCCATCGCCCGATAGAAATCGTAGAAGTCCGGATCAGCGCCAAAGGCCTCGGCATAGGTCCGCGACGCTTCCGCATCCGCCTCGGCGCGGATGATCTGCGCCTGTTTGGCGCCTTGCGCCTCGATCGTGCGGGCCTCCTGCTCGCGTGCCGAGCGCATCCGCAGATAGGCCGAATCGAGCGGCGGGCCTTCGGGAAGGTCGGCGCGCTTGATCCGCACATCGACGATCTCGGCGCCATATTGCCGTGCCGCCAAATTGAGGCTTTCCTGGATATTGTCCATCACCTGACCGCGCTCGGGGCTCAGCAATGCGGCAAATGGACGGCGGCCAAGCTCGTTGCGCAATGCCGATCCAAGAATCGGGCGCAAGGCAGCGCTGACCCGATCCTCGGTACCTGCCGAGCGATACATTTGCAGCGGATTGACGATACGATAGCGCGCGAATGCATCGACCTGGAGACGAAGCTGGTCGGTCGAAAGCACCTGCTGGCGCTCCATTTCGACATTCTGGATACGCCGGTCGATCCACACGACGCGATCGACAAAGGGTATCCGCGCCATCAGCCCGGCGCTGCCCGATCCGAAGGACTCGCCCGGTTCGTAGCGATTAACGATATATTGCGGCTCGCCAAACCGAACGACCACCGCCTGGCGGGTTTCGGGCACTATCGCCAACGTGTTGAACAGCACGAACAACACGACCACGGCTAGGATGCCATAGCCGACCGGATTGCGCGCGATACGCGAGAAAACGTTCATTGCGAGCCTCCCGATGCCGGCGCTTCGGGCACCGGCGTTGCCGGGCGCTGCGAGCGGCGCGCTATTTCAGGAAGCGGCAGATAGGGAGTTACACCGGGAGCCTCGATAATCGTAACGTCGACCTGACCCAAAATCTGCTCCATCGTTTCATAATACATACGCCGCCGCGTCACTTCGGGCGCCAAGCGATATTCCTGATACACCCGCGTGAACGCCGCCGCCTCGCCCTGCGCGCGCGCGGTCAGTTGCTGAGCATAGGCGCGCGCGTTGTTGAGATAGGTCTGCGCGGTTTGCTGCGCAGCCGAAACCTGACGAAATGAATCCTCAACCGCTGCGGGAGGGTCGGCTTCCTCGATCGCGACGCCCTGTACGAGCACGCCGGCGCCATAGCCATCGAGCAATTCCTGCATCAGCGCCTGGACGCGCTGCTCGATCTCGCCGCGGCCCGAGCCGATCGCCTCGTCGAGCGTCACCCGCGCCATCACCGCGCGCATAGCGCTTTCGGCAACCTCGCGGATCGTCGCATCGGGCTCGACGATCTGGAACATGTAATTTTGCGGTTCCTTGATATTCCAGCGCACCTGATAGGCGAGATCGACGATATTCTGATCGCCGGTCAGCACGCGATTTTCCGAATTTTCGCCACCGCCTCCGATATCTATCGTCCGGATATTGTCGACATCGATAATCTGAACACGATCAATTGGCGCTGGGAAGGAGAAATTGGGACCCGGCTGAAGCGTCCCGACATAATTGCCGAAACGCGTCAGCACGCCACGCTCCTGGGGGCCGACAAGATGGAAGGAAGTGAAGAAAATCCACAGGACAACCGTGAGGATGATCGCCCAGAACCAGATCGGCCGACCGCCGAATTGCGGCAGGCTGGGTCCGTCGCCAGTGCCGCCACCGCCCCATTGGCTGCGCCCGCGCCGGAGCAATTCGTCGAGCGCGGTGGGCCGCCTCCCGTCGCCCGACGGGCGCTTGCGCGGCGGCTGGCTCCATGGATTTTTGGGTCCGCCACTGCCGCCGTCGCCGCCGCTCGGGCCGCCACCCGAACCACCGCTATTGCGACCTCCCCATGGCCCTCTGCCCTGATTATTCAAAAGTGCGCCAAGCCTAGCGCCGAAGCCCGAAAAAACGCTCATAGCGTCCTTATAGGAAGCCCTGCCCGGAAAAACAGTGCCATTTGGTGAATGGTTTCCTATTTGATGGAACATGACCGACACCATCGACCAGCTCGCCGCCGCACTCAACGCTATCACCGACCCTGTCACCGGCACCGGCTTGATCGATTCGGGCCGCGCCCCGGCACCGCGTTTCGCCGATGGCGTCGCCAGCGTCATCATCGACGTCACGGGTATCGTCGACGATGCGCGGCTCACGATCGAAGGCGATATCGAGAAGGCGCTCAATGCGATCGGTGGCGTTACCGATGTCCGCATCGCCATGACCAGCAAGCGAACAACACGCAGGCTTATTGCCGTCGGATCGGGCAAGGGCGGAGTCGGCAAATCGACACTCGCCGCCAATATCGCCATCTCGCTTGCCAGGCGCGGCTGCGATGTGGGAATGGTCGATGCCGATATTTACGGGCCTTCACAGCCGCGATTGCTCGGCGCAGAAGGCCGCCGGCCGACCGCCAACGAGACCAAGAAGCTCGTGCCGGTGGCGACCGAATATGGCCTGCGGATGCTCAGCATGGGGCAACTCGTCAAACCCGGCCAGGCGATCGCCTGGCGCGGCCCGATGGCGGGCAACGCGCTCGGCCAGCTGATCGATGCCGATTGGGGCGAAACCGATACGCTCATTATCGACCTGCCGCCCGGAACCGGCGACGTCCAGCTCACCATGGTGCAGAAATACAAGCCCGCCGGCGCGATCATCGTTTCGACGCCTCAGGATCTCGCTCTGATCGACGCCCGGCGAGCGATCCATCTGTTCGAAGAAACCAATGTGCCGATCATCGGCCTGGTCGAGAATATGGCGGGATATGAATGCCCCCATTGCGGCGCAATCTCCGATCCCTTCGGGACCGGCGGTGCCGAAGCCGCCGCGAAGGAATTGGGCTATGATTTCCTCGGCCGCATTCCGCTTGATATCGCTATCCGCACAGCTTCCGACGACGGCGTGCCTCCGGCGGCGAGCGGCGGGCCGGGCGCCGATGCGTTCAACGCCATCGCGGCGAAATTGATCCACTGGATGAACCCACCGCAGCTTAGCGCTTTGGATGCCCTGCAAGTCACAGGAGAATGAGATCGTGCCGTTAACCGAAGACGATGACATTGCCGCGCTGTTGCGCGAAACCAAGACGATCGCGATCGTCGGCGCATCCGACAGGCCCGATCGTGCGAGCTATGGCGTGATGAAATTCCTCCAGGACAAGGGTTATCGTGTCTTTCCGGTCAATCCGACGATCACCGGCGAGCATGTCCATGGCGAATTCGTCTGGCGCGAGCTGTCGCAGATCGGCGAACCGATCGATATGGTTGATATCTTCCGCAACAGCGCTGCGGCGGGCGGCGCCGTCGATCAGGCGATTGCCGCCGGCGCCAGGGCCGTCTGGATGCAGCTTGGCGTGATCGACGAGGATGCCGCCGCGCGCGCCGAGGCGGCGGGCCTCAAGGTCGTAATGGATCGCTGCCCGAAAATCGAATTGCCGCGGCTCGGGCTTTAGCGATCTAGCGCACCACCGCTTTTCCCGCGCGCCCACGGATGCGGTCGAGCGCTGCGGCATGAATTCGCGGGGTCGCCACGAGCACACCGAACGCTTCGGCATGATGCGTGTTGAAGGTTAGTGGCGCGCCGAGTGCGTCGGTCACCGTCGCTCCCGCTTCACGAGCAATGAGCGCGGCGGCCGCCACGTCCCATTCATGACCCCAGCGCAAGGTCGCAACGAGATCGGCCTCAGCGGACGCGACCATGGCGATGCGCAACGCGATCGAATTGGGCTGATCGACACAAACCAGATCGGCATCGGCCTTGGGTAGATTGTGTGCCGGCACGCGCGATCCCGGAAATTCGGCGCGGTCACTGACGCCGATCGGCAAACCGTTGCGAGAAGCCCCTTTCCCGGCTTCCGCGCGCCAACGCTCGCGGCGCGCGGGGGCGTCGAGAACGCCGAATAAGGGCTGGCCGTTTTCCACCAGCGCCACCGCCACGCACCAGCCGGGACGGCCCCGAATGAAATCGCGCGTGCCATCGATCGGATCGACGATCCAGACACGCGTCTTGTCGAGCCGCGCCGTGCTGTCGAGCGCTTCTTCGGAGAGAAATCCCGCTTCGGGGTCAAGAGCCGTCAGCCGCGCGCGCAGCAAATCGTTGACCGCGACATCGACATCGCAAACTTGATGACCGGGCGATTTTTCCCAAACCTTAAAATCGCCCCGCCAGTTAAGATGCGCAAGCCTTCCGGCTTCGGCCGCGACATCGGCCACTGTATCGATTGTAACGTCAGGCACCCGCCACCGTCATGCCTTCGAGACGCAGCGTCGGCGTATTGACGCCGCGTACGAAGTCGAGATCGTCTGCAGGCGTGAGTTCGCGGAACATGTCCTTCAAATTGCCGGCGATAGTGATCCCGGCAACCGGCGGCCCGATTTCGCCGTCCTCAATCAAGAATCCCGAGGCGCCGCGGCTGTAATCGCCGGTCACCGGATTGATGCCCTGGCCGATCAGCTCGGCGACGATTATGCCGCGCTTGATGTCCGCGATCAGCGCAGCGCGCGATTGCGTTCCCGCTTCGAGATGGAGGTTGGTTGCGCCGACGCCCGGCGGACCGCCGATGCCGCGCCGCGCATGACCGGTGGGTTCGAGCCCGAGTTGCCGCGCCGAAGCGCTGTCGAGCAGCCAACCCGTCAACCACCCCTTGTCGACGATTGCACTCGGCGCCGTCGGCAGGCCTTCGCCGTCAAAGGGTCGCGACCGCAGGCCGCGCATACGGTGCGGATCGTCGAGAACCGATACGCCTTGGGCAAATATTTGCTGGCCAAGGCAATCGCGCAGGAAGCTGGTTCCGCGGGTAATTGCCGAGCCACTGATCGCGCCGATCAAATGTCCGAGCAGGCTACCGCCAACGCGCGGATCGAAAACCACCGGCATCGCGCCGCTCGGCACGCTGGCCGGATTGAGGCGCGCAACGGCCCGATTGCCCGCCCGCTGGCCCAGGACCTCCGGTTTCTCCAGATCGGCGAGATAGCGCGCCGTTCGGAAAGCATAGTCGCGCTGCATAGCGCTTCCCTCGCCCGCGATCGCGCTCGCCGAAATGCCGTAACTCGTGCCTGAGTAACCACCGCAAAAGCCGTGGCTTGTCGCCAGAGCCGTGATCGATCTTGCCGCCGATGCGCCGCCGCCCTCGCTGTTGGTTACGCCATCGACTGCACGGGCGGCATCTTCCGCAACAACCGCGCTTGCGCGCAGTGTCTCAGGACTGGCCTGGCCGCCATCGTCGGTATCGAAATCGGGCATTGCGCCTGCAAACAATCGGTCCACCGGCGCGAGTCCCGCATAGCGGTCTTCGGGCGCCTCGCGCGCCATTGCCGAAGCGCGCTCGACAAGCACGGCAAGCGCCTCCCGCGACAGGTCCGACGACGATACGCTTGCCGATCGCTGACCGACAAAAAAGCGCAAGCCGATTTCCTCGCCCTCTGAGCGTTCGACATCCTCGAGTTCGCCCAAACGGACCTGGACTTCGGTCGCCTCGCCGCCCGAATAGATGGCGTCGGCGGCGTCGGCGCCGGCGGCCTTGGCCCCGTCGACAAGATCGGAAACGCGCGCTTGCGCCTGAGAGATTGTGAGCATCGACGCGAGTTAGGGGTTAGAGGACGGATTGTCACCATCGACGAACGGGAATTCAGGCGGTTGCGCCGAGGACGAAACAGGCGAGCGCCATGAGCAGCCCGGCCTCGCGGTTCGAGCGGAATTTGGCGAGCGCATCATCGCCGCTTTGGGGTTTGAGCGTCGCGACCTGCCGGAGCAGGTGGAGCATCATCGGCAGCAGAGCGATGAGCCCGAGCGCTTGCGGACGAACCTGCCACAGCGAAAGGCCCCAGCAGGCGAGTGCGAGCGAATAGGAGATCGCGATTCCGGCGCGTGCCTTGCCGCCGAGCCGGCGCGCCGAACTCTTGACGCCGGCGAGCGCGTCGTCCTCGATATCCTGGAGCGCGTAAATCGTGTCATAGCCGATCACCCAGAACACCGAGCCGGCATAGAGCCAGCCGAGAGCCGGAGCGTAACTACCTGTAATTGCTATCCACCCAACCGGTGCTCCCCAGCTGAACACCAGCCCGAGCCAAATCTGGGGCCACCAGGTAATCCGCTTCATAAACGGATAGGCGGCGACAAGCGCGAGGCTTGCGAACGCGATGACCTGCGCCTCCCAGCGCAGATGCAGCAAGACCGCAAGACCGATCAGGCAAAGCACGCCGAGCCACAGCCAGGCGGCCTTGACGCTCACCCGCCCGCTCGCCAGCGGCCGCGTCCGTGTCCGCGCGACCTTCTTGTCGAGCTCGCGGTCGACGATGTCGTTATAGACGCACCCTGCCCCGCGCATCGCGATAGCGCCGAGCAACAACCAAAGCAGCAGATCCCAGCGCTCGACCGCCGCCCCGGCGAGCGCCAAGCCCCAGGCCGCCGGCCAATAGAGCAGCCACCAGCCGATCGGCCGGTCGAACCGCGCCAGCAAGCCAAAAGGCCGCAGCGCATCGGGCAGCGCGGCTATCAGCCAGTGCTGTTCGCTATCGGGGAGAGAAGATTCGCTCACGGCGTTCCAATATCCGTTCGGACTGAACTTGTCGAAGCTCTGTCCTTCGCTTCGATGCCGAATGAAAACATCCCTTCGACAAGGCGAAGACGAACCGGCTAAAGGGACCGCATGCCCGCCACACCCGCCTGGCCGCCCGATAGCCTGCCGCGCCTGTTCGTCGATAGCGAACTTGCCGACGACCGCGAAATCGTCGTAGATTCGGCTCAGGCCAACTATCTCGTTCGCGTGTTGCGGCTCAAGGCGGGCGCGCAGATCAAGCTGTTCGACGACCGCACCGGTGAATGGCTCGCGGGGCTCGCGCATATCGGCAAGCGCGATGCGATCGTCCGCGTCGAAGGCAAGCTGCGCGACCGCGAAGAGGTGCCCAATCTCTGGCTCGTCTTCGCGCCGATCAAGAAGGGCCGTATCGACTGGCTCGTCGAAAAGAGCTGCGAACTGGGCATAAGACGGCTCCTTCCGGTGCGCACGCAGCGGACCGTGATCGCCAAGGTCAAACCCGACAAATTGCGTGCGCATCTGATCGAAGCGGCCGAGCAATGCGAACGCACCGCGCTCCCCGAGCTGGCCGATATTACGCCACTTGCCGCCGTGCTCGCCGATTGGCCTGAAGACCGCACGCTATTTTACGCAGCCGAACGCGGCGGCGGGTCGTTCCGCAAGGCGCTGGTCGCGCATGACGGTCCCGCAGCGATCCTGATCGGCCCCGAGGGCGGGTTCACGGAGGAGGAAGATGCGGCGATTCGCGCGCTGCCGCAGGCCGCACCGGTCTCGCTCGGCCCGCGAATCCTGCGCGCGGATACCGCCGCGGTAGCGGCGGCGAGTCTGTGGATGGCCGGGCGCGGAGACTGGAACTAGGCGCACAATTCTTTCCTTTCGCCAAAGCTTCCTTGCTGGCGGTTTGCAAAATTCGCGGCTAAGTGCGGCGGATGAGCACGAAGACCGGACCCTCCGCCGCCTCGCCGGTCATCGAAAGCCGCGCCGACCTGCTGACCGTTTTTTCCGAGGGCGAGAAGCCGGTTGAGAATTGGCGGATCGGTACCGAACATGAAAAATTCGTCTATCGCTGCGACAGCCACGAAGCGCCCGCTTATGCCGATCCCGGCGGGATTCGCGACTTGCTAGCCGAAATGACCCAATTCGGCTGGAAGCCCGTCGAGGAAATTGGTCCGAGCGGTACGACCAATGTCATCGCGCTCTCTGGACCCGACGGCACCGTCAGCCTCGAACCGGCCGGACAGCTCGAACTATCGGGCGCACCGCTCGACAATCTGCACGAGACTTGCGCCG
>Ga0100391_1002224_pt1 | contig 20732 bp, 11 predicted proteins | sample CryGeymeta201515_FD_81541 | JGI IMG/M metagenome (GOLD analysis project Ga0100391, IMG submission 81541) | Groundwater microbial communities from Crystal Geyser aquifers in Utah, USA - Crystal Geyser metaG 2015-15 | ecosystem: Environmental > Aquatic > Deep subsurface > Groundwater | place: USA... | reverse complement strand
ATTTCTCCCGATGTGTTCCTGTTTCTGAGTGGGAGACGGGATGGGGCATTTCGGGTCATTCCGGTGACGTCGGATTCGGGTCTCCTTGTCTCACGTTCCCTTCGGCTGGCTCTGAACTGCATCGTGATGGGTTCCGAGTCGACAGGAGTAATAACAGGCGCTCCGACAAGTGTGCCCTGGGTCTCAGAGTGGTAAAATAAATAACGCAAGCCTATGTTCCCCCTCCGGCCCCGTTTGGAGCTAGAATGATGCGAAAGTTGAGTATGCGGTCTTTACAATTACCAGGGAGGAGAAGGAGGAGAAGTGTGGGAAACGCACTCCAAGGGGCGAGGACGCTGTTACTTCCTATTCTGGGAGTCGTTGAAACCGCTCCAAACCCTACCCCTGTGACGGGGATAGGCCCAAAGGATCTTGACAAGCAAACATGCACTCAACATTTGTTTCTTCTGTGAATTGTCTTCAATTCTGCGAGCGCAGCTGGGCAGCTGGAGTACTAGGTGACAGCAATAGACTCAACCAGCAAAGCTCTGCCCGGAAGCAAAGTACCACAGTGCTAATTAATGAAAAGTCAAAGCCAATATGTATGTAGCTAACTTTCCTTATAATTTCTTGGTGAGCAGATTCTGGTATAGTAGTAACAAATGGAGACTGCAACTTTACACAGCCTGCTCAACAATTATCGCTGGCTGTCCTATTGCATTTGAAAAATACCCGCAGCCCATTTTTGCAGTCCTTCCATATCAAACGCATTCTTTTTGTTGGAAGATACTGTCTTGGAAGAGATTCCAGCCTCCTCTAATGCGATTGGAAGCCATCGATCGATCACTTTTTCAGATCCATACCAACGATCGGTGGGAATGGTTGTGCCCGCTTCGTTGATGGAATGAAACACACCCTCTAGTTGTATTTGTTTCGAACCTTCCAATTGCGTCCATGACAGTGGAACCACTCCATCCCCGCTGACATTTCCTACTCCACACACGGCTTCGTAGGAATTGTAAGCGACTCGACTAGCCGATCCTTCTCCTCTGGTCGCGTACACATCATCAGCCTCGCTAACATCAAGGTCTCCCTTCTTGGTATTGTCACCCACAATGGCATCTCCGCCCACCGATACGTAACCGATTCCTTCGTCGCGCAAAAATGCACCCGGATAGCTGCTGTCTGTATAGGCCAGCGCTCCTCGCGTAACACAGGCTGCCACACTTTTGGGAGGTTTATGAATGGCGCCCACCGTAACCAATCCACAAATTCGATCGGCCGTGCGAACATTGCTTTCTGCACACCAGACTCCATCGCCCAGTCCGGCACGAGCCAACCATCCTCCAGCCGAATGTCCAATAACCAAGACTCGACTACTACTACTAGTAGTAGTAGTACCAGAGTTGCTGTTGCTGCTGTTGGCATTGCATTCGTCGAATGCTCGATCGACCGTGTCGCGAAATCGCGTAATGTACCAGCCGTAGCCTCCACCCGTGGGTACAGCCTCGTTGGTGTAAAATTTCCAGTCCAACAACCCTCCTGCCACGCGCAACCAATCTTTGCGCTGCACGGGAACCACAAAAATGTTGTCGGGCGGAAAACCCCGCCGTTCGAGCGCAGCAATCATGCCCGCCTCGCGGGGTTGTTGTAAGGGACGATCGTAATCGATTTGGTCGTTGCCAAAACCGGGACAGATAACAACGGGCGTTGTTTCAATCGTTTGAAGGGGTCGTCTCGCTGTTGCTGCTAGAGCCGAGATCGTAGAAATTTGAGTGGTTACTAGCAATGCCATCAGATAGTGCAACCATTGTCGACTTTTATTGTAAGGTGCCATTCTTATGTTCAGAGATTGTGGTGAAAAATAAAAGAAGAGAGACGCGGCCGAATCTTTATAATGCGACCCGCTAGCAACTTATCCACTATAGTAGTGGATGAGCGAGAATATGAAGAAAATGCTATTAATATTATTATCACCACTTTCACTTCTTGGCTCTTGTTTTAGATATTGATATCTTGATTTGTAGACGCACACTGCTGTAATAGCTATGAGTACTCTATTACTAGCTGCTGTTGTAGTTACAAGTGACACTACGAGTCACAGCTGTTGTAGCTACTACTAGCGGTACTGCAGTAGAGTGCACGCTGCAACACTACAGAACCTTGCCTTCGCGGTGTATTTACAATTTATGAGCATTTAATATACTGCATTAGTCAAAATCACCCTGCATGTGTCTCAACAGTTTGGGAGTTGCAGTAAAGCTCACACAAAAGACAAGCTTTCCTGGCGCCACGTCTCTGATTTCTCTGGCCACTACTCGACAACCGTACTCATCATTTAACTCATCCTTTCGGAAGTAATCCCCACCATCCTCGTCCTCGCTAACCCCCATGGAAGGCAAAAGCTCTGAAGCGATCGTATCAATTGCAACGTCTTCTGCACATCGGTTTGTGTCCGGGTCGGCTCTTGCAAATGTATAAACGTGCAACCGAGGGCTCTTCTGGCTCAGTGGTGGTGACCACCAGCGTAAGGCCCCCAAGAAGGTAGGAGCCTGAAGAGGAAAATTCATAAGAACATGATCCACAACATGACGCGGTATGTTGGCAGCATTCTTTCCTTCATTTTCATCTTCATTCTCTTCTTTTTCCAGTCCCAAATCCATCAAGAAATCGTACGCATCCTGATTAGAAGCCAAAGCTAAGAATCGATCCAATCCATTTAGCGCAAAATTGTGTTTCAAATACTTGACGGCACTTGGATTCCAATCATTTGCCAGAATGGTGCAGTTTTTGGTTTGGGCTGCCCTGAGACAAATAGCTCCAACACCGCAAAAAGCGTCGGCAATGACTTGGCCAGGTACTATTTCTTGATCCAACACCACCTGCCGCTCTGATGCCAGTCGAGAACACCAGTACACTTGAGATAGATCAAACTCTAACCGAACACCGTGTTCTACCAATTTCACGGTTGTATCGTTGCGACCCGCCAAGACTTCGTGGTCGTAGGTACGATACGGACCACTGACGTGTCCCACTTTTTGGATCACCGTTTCAATGTTCGGTAAACATTCCAATAGTACGTCTCCAATAATTTTGGCGTACGGAAGATGGTTCTCTCGCAAATTTAAATGGGCAACATGCCCTACCGTTTCAAAAGCCGTCGGTGGTGGGTGAACGTGTTCCGGCAAGAGTTTGCCGAGGATGTAATTCACGGGAAGCTGATGATATTTGATATCGATCGTCATATTCGGTGCATCTGTAATGACATCATGCTCCTTTAGCAAGTCTTGAATTTCCATCGGCAGATTGTTTAGATATTCATGAGAACTACTAGTCTGTGCCACAGACGGATGCAATAAAATGTGTTTGTACATTTTGGTCTTGGGGTCAGTTCCATCTTGCACAATTTTGGGTCGGGGATGACATAGTTGAAGAATCTCATCGCGTGTCGCTAAATACGGTTGTGTTTGCTCTGATGATATGAGAGTCTGAATGATAAAGGCATGTTTCAGTGGTACAGCCCATGTTGGAAATTCCAGAGTAGGATTCAATTCGGGATGTTCTCTCCAATTTTCGTGAGTCCATTCCTTGGTCTGCAACGGCTTTGCATCATGTTCTGAGGTTCTATTCTTGCTCTCAGTTTCGGAGCTGCGAGTTTTGCTCGCGGATAAATTGGGTCCCTTGGACTGGTCTGTATTTGTTGATGGTGTTGTTATTGAAGGTATTCTTGTGGTGGAATTTTCATGTTCCTTTTGTGTTGAAACAGTTACGGATGTTCTTGTACTGAGGGGCGCTACTGTTGGGTTCGTAAATCTGCCACGTTGTAGTCTTGGTACGACTTTTCCACAGGGTGATGGAAGAAATGCCCGACTGTAAAACGTCTTCGTGCTCAATTTTCCAAAAAGCAAAACCAACGAGTACACCATGGCAGTACTTAAAAAATGGGAGGGGCCTCTGACGCTCCTGCTTCGTCTCCTTCTCCTTCTTCTGATGATTGTGTCCGGTATGTTTGGTTCTATTCGTGCTGGCATGGCACTAGCACGATAGTATTATTTTGAGTTTGAAGTGCTCGGGTATATTTTTTCGATTCTGAAAAAATTGGGAAAAAGAGAGCGCTTTCATTGTTGGATTTGTATCCCATCATACATCAGTTCTGTAGTTTTCTGATGGATGACATCCTTTACAAGTTATGAGCTTATCAATCTGTCGGATCCACTCTGCGTCAGTGTGATCGATTGGCTACTGACTCACCCGTGACTCATACTGGCCTCGCTGACGCAAGAAAGATTTTTTGTATTCTCATCATCATTCATCACGTATCAGAGGCACTGGCGAAAAAAAAAAATCCAATGAAATATTTAACTATTGCATACTCCTACAGCCAATAGCAAATAATACATACTAGTACACTGTTAGGACAGACAAGAGACAATTCCTCCACAATACGCTCTTCTACGGTTGTTGCATTCACTACAAGCACGAATTGAACACATATTCCAATTTGGAAAAAAAGAAACAAAACATGCCTGTGAAAAAGAAAAACGTGGCGGTCGTTGGTGGTGGTGTTTCCGGATTGGCAGCTGCTTGGCATCTCCACGAAAATGACAAGGACGACCAGTACAATGTTCAGTTGTTTGAGGCGGAAGATCGATTGGGAGGACATGCCTACACCATTCACGTCAAAGATGCTGGTGTGGACGTGGATATTGGTTTCATGGTATTCAACAACGACAATTATCCCAATATGGTGCGTTGGTTTGATGCCTTGGGCATTCAACAAGAAGATTCCGATATGTCATTGAGTGTAAGTCTTGACCATGGCAGTACTGTCGAGTGGAGTTCGGACGGTCTGAGTGGACTGTTGGCCAAACCGTTACAAGTGTTGAGCCCGTCGTTTCATCGATTTGTCAAAGACATGGTTCGATTCAACAGTGAATCCGTTCAGTTGTTGCAATTATCACAAGATGATCCTCGTCGGGGTGTCACGATTGGACAATATTTGCGGCATCATCAATATTCTGAAGCCTTTTGTTCTTATTACTTATTTCCCATGGTGGCCGCCATTTGGTCCATGAGTATGGAAGACGTAATGAATTTTCCCGCCGAACCATTGATTAGTTTTTGTTGCAATCATAAATTGTTGCAAATATTTGATCGACCTCAGGTATGAATGAATTTAATCAATTTGGATTTGTCTTTTTGGTTTTTGCTAAAAAATATGTGCGTGCGAAATGATTGACCTTTACTTTACTATCATAATTCAATATTATACTTTTGTGCAGTGGAAGACGGTTAGTGGAAGATCACAATCTTACACCCTAAAAATGCAACAAGTTTTGGGAGCCAAAGCTAAAGTATCCACACCCGTTGTGTCTGCCAAGAAAACAAAGGGCAGAGCATACGAGCTCTTTACCACGAATAACAAATCGTTGGGTGTTTTTGATGATGTCATATTTGCCTGTCATGCACCTACCGCTGCCAGTATTTTGCAATCAGATGCCGCCACAGAATCTGTGGCTAAACTTTTGGAACGCATCACGTACGGCGAAAATGCCGTGTATATTCATTCTGATCCCAACCTGATGCCCAAGCGACGACGTGCCTGGGCTTCTTGGAATTGCATTGGCGATTCAGAGCTATTATCCGGCACAAATGCTAATCTGGTTTCACCCAAAAAGAGAGAAGCCATGGAAGGAGGTGATAGTGGCTTTGGGCATAAACTGAACAACACTGAAGACAAGGCGTTGGAAGGCAAAAATGGTAAAATGAAGGCAGTATACGTAACTTACTGGTTGAATCGATTGCAAAACCTGAAGACGGATAAGGACATTTTTGTTTCGTTGAATCCTCATGAGTTGCCGGACCCGACTCTCACACACAAGCGAGTTATTCTGGCGCATCCTCAATTCAATGCAGATACTCTTCAAGCGAGACAAGAATTGATGGATACATACCAAGGAAAAGACGGACTCTGGTTTTGTGGTGCCTGGGCTGGCCATGGCTTTCACGAGGATGGTTGCCGGTCAGGCTTTGAGGTTGCAACACAGTTGACCTCGACACCTTTGCCCTGGTGTGCCAACTTTGAGGACACGTCCATCTTGGTAGCTCCTGCACCAGATCTTTCGAAACGTCCGCTAGCCACAGGTATCACAGGAACTCTTTGCCGGACTTATCGCAGACTGACCTACGATATGCCCGTGTGGATTTGCAAAAAGCTTGTCTTTTCCTTTTTGCGCAAGGCTATATTAAAGGGCCGTCTTGAAGTCAAATTGAGTGATGGGTCAGTAGAATATTTTGGTGACGGGGATGAGGGCGATTACGAAAAACACCCCGTGACATTGCGTGTCTTTGATCCGTGGTTCTTTGTCAAGGTTGCGATGGAATACGACTTGGGACTCGCGCGTTCCTACATGGCTGGTCAGTTTGCGATTGAACCATTGGCCGATCCCTCCCAATATAACCCCACGATCCGCTCGCCTAAAGACAGCGATGAAACCACGCGTGCACTAGGTGATCCTTTGGGTCTGTTGCGTTTTTTTCTGCTCGTTATTTGGAATCGAGATGCTAGCAACAGCCAACACCAACCCAGGAAGTCACTGGAAGGCCACAGCTATGCCAACGTAGTGACAAATGCCTCTGGCCTGATTGTTTCTAAGATCGGTTCTTTTTTAAATTATCTACGGTACAAAATTGTCATGGATAACTCGGAGCGCGGTGGCAGCCTGAAGAATATTCACGCCCACTACGATTTATCGAACGACTTGTTCACCACCTTCCTTGACAAAGAGACACTCATGTACTCTTCCGCAATTTATGATGCGGTCAAGGCCCCAGCAGGGCGTCCTGGTGTCATCTTCCGGGGCAGTCTCGAGCAAGCCCAGTGGAGAAAGCTGGACACCCTTTGCGATCGGGCTCAAATTCTACCAGGACAAACAATTCTTGATATCGGTTTTGGCTGGGGCGGACTTTCTCTGCATGCAGCAAAGAAGTACGGGTGCAAGGTCACTGGTATTACACTCTCCGTTGAACAAAAAGCCCTCGCCGAAGCGCGCGTCAAAAAGGAAGGTTTGGAACATATGATCAACTTTGAAGTGGTCGACTACCGCATCTTTGCGCGAAGAACGGAAAACCAAGGCCGGTTCGATCGCGTTCTCTGCTGCGAAATGATTGAAGCTGTCGGCCACAATCATCTTCCTGAATACTTTTGGGCCGTTGAACAAGTCTTGAATCGCGATGGAATCCTGGTCATGGAAGCCATTACGACACCCGAGGAACGTTATGAGGCCTATCGACGATCGACAGATTTCATCAACACGATTATTTTCCCGGGTGGTCTTTGCCCTTCGTTGCACGCTCTTGTCGACGCTGCCTACAAGAGTTCGTCGCTGACTTTGGAGCACATTGACAACATAGGCCTTCACTATGCGAAGACTCTGTCTGAGTGGAGGCGCCGATTCAACGCCCAAGAAGGAACTGTCAAGCAGTTGGGATTCGACGACGTCTTTCTACGCGTGTGGAACTATTATATGACGTATTGTGAGGCAGGCTTCATGACACAAACGGTCAATTGCGTAATCATTGTATTTGCGCGCGCAGGCTGCAAGGCAATGGCGCCCCTGAGCGAATCGCGATCTGTGACCCAAGCTCCTGCCCTAACGGCTAAAGAGATTGAAAACTGGATGGTGGAAGCATAGCCTCTTTGGCGGAGGTCTTGTGGTGCACAATTTGTTAGCAATTTTCAGCGCATCGCTGGACGGTGGGACAGCTAGCTTCGCATTAACAAATTAAAGAATTTATCTGTACGGAATCAAAAAGGAGAACATTATTCGTTCTATACTGTTTTCTTTATTCCTGAATAGTTTGTTTTCTGGCTGACCTTCCACGGAGGGACAAAATGATCTGCGACATGAGGATCGCCAAGGAGCAAAAACCATTGCAAGACTGCTCAGACTCTGTGCCGAGCACAAAACAAGTTACAGCAGACTTTCATGGATGCGTCACCTGCCGCTCCAATACCTAAATCTATTTAGATAACCAACATATTCTACGAGTGAACACTGCACTGGGCTCTCAATTCTCGTGTATCAGTTTCTTCACGAGTGTAAATTCCTCGGTCTCTACACTTTTTCCATGTGACCAGCAAATACTTCAGCTAACGCTCCAATCATACTCAAGTACTGTACGTCCATAAGGCCACCAAGTTGGACTTCCGGTAAGTTCTATTTTGGCCAGTTCCTACACAAAAAACATACTCCAGCAGCTATTCCAGAAATTTTCTCAAATTAAGAAAAATACATATTTTGTCAAGTCCTGGATTTTAAAGCGTCCAGATTTTTGGGCCGGCCGAAAAGAGCTAGACCTCTGGTTTTTTGAACAGCGATTATAAATTTTAGCAGGGTAAATTAAGTGGCGTTGTATTAATTATGGTAATTAAAGATATTCCTAATTCTTTTTATCGGGAAATCGTCTTTCAAATAAATACTTAAGTGTCTTCCGGGAGATGTTGGCAGGTCACATAGGAATGAATTCAAATTTCAACGTAAGTAAATCTGGCCGTGACCACAAATCTTGGCCACCACTGGAGTCGACGAGGGACTTCGCAAATCAAAAAACCTCACTCACCAAAATCCAAAATTTAAGTATCAGTCATCTTTGTTACTCTTACTATTACTGTACTTCTTACTTACTCGAGTACTCGAGTACTTGCTTGACTTGTTGCTCAACTACGAGTACAACTTGCATCACATTCTTTTTAAACTCATATATTAAACTCACAAACTATACCAAAGTACAATTATTTCAAAATGAATTTCGAACGAAGCATCTCCTTTCTTTTGTTTTGCCTGATCTTGGGTGTTGCTATGGCTGCCAAGGACGGCGAACAGAGAACTGGCAAGCGAGTGCGTACTCGCCGTGCCCTTATCAACGTCCAGAAACAAGCTGCCGCAGAGGTGAATCGACTATCAAACGAATTCGGTGCTCTAGATGATCGTGAACTGGAAGAAGAAGACCTGCGCTTTCTTGACGATATGTCCATGAGTATGTCCGTCGCCCCCAAGTCAAAGGGTAAGGGAAAGAGCAAAGGCGGCTCCAAGCGCCGCCGCTATTAAAGCGTTGATTCCAATCGTACATACTTTCCCTCTGTTGGGATAGATGGATGGGGTTGAAGTCGAAGGAATAATGATGTTGAAATGATGGTGGGCGAGGATAGACGACGGAGGATGTGGTAGCTCGGTAGCTCTTGCAAAATGGATGTTGTATTTTCCCATTTGTTAACAAGAGCTTGGTGTCCTAAAGCAGGGAATGCAAACACTAACTTGCTTAGGACAGTACCTATTATACTCATATTTTAATTGTAAAGAGTTAATTTTGATTTAAAGTCTATGATACCTGGTACCAGGTATGTTGTTAATAGAGTTTGTTAGAGCTACCGAACTGCAGCAGAGCCTACCACTCGTCGAGTATTATTTTTCGACAGCGCGTCGCTTTTTACGGAACTTCAGCGCACACGCCCTTCCGTGTGTTTCATAGGATTTGAAATGAAGTACCAGGTAGACCCTATTACTAGTCTAGCTACTACTAGTAGTAGTACTGGTAGTCCAAAACGACGACAAGTCCTGGAAATATCCGCTGTAGTAGAGTACCGTCGTATTATATATTTTATGAAAAGCTAAGGTATTTTTATACTCCGAGTAGTAGTTTGGTTCCCAACTTGGTAGGTGTTGTCGTCCCTAGTACAACAATCACTGATTGACAACTCGAGGACCAGCCGATTCTCGAACACAATAGCTCGAGTTTACTTGACTGTCGTTCCACGTTCCACGTGTACAGACCTAGTAGATCAAAATGACAGCAAAGTTATTGCTCCTCGTTTTTTTAAATCCACACAAAATGTAGCGACTGCACCTCCAAGTTGCATTTACACTGACTCGTTGGGAGATGGAGTAGCGTTACACCCAGGCACGCATCCATCACGAGAAGGATGAAAGGTCAATGATTCCAGTAACAGCATCGACTCATGCATTTTCGGACGACGATGGCGATGGCATCTCCTAAAGTTGGAAGCACTTGTTCTGGATCTAGAATGCAAGTCGGCGTCGGACACGGCGAAGGAGGATTGAAGACCCGTTGTGCATCAAGCTGACACTCGAGGCTTCCGCTTTCCAATAGCTCGAGGCTCGATACAGGGACTCCTCAAATCTCAAATCGTTATTATTTGATATTTGATATTATTGCTACTTTGCAAGAAATGCATCACGGCGGGACTATATTCGTCAACGGCGTTAGCCATCGGCCATTGGCCATCGCAATCCAAACCTCCCCAACAGAATGGTTGATCATTTGCATCTCAACTGGATATCGAACTAAAAAAACCACGTGTGTTCTTTTGACGGATCTAATGAAACGTCTGGACCGGCATGAAAACCTCCCATAGGAAGAATTGGAGAAATCATATCCACGTAACTCCCGTTATCACGGTGTCACGGTCTTGGTCTTGGTGCAACGTTTTGGTGGCTTTCGCTTGGGGATACTTCAGGCTTCAGGGGCAGGAAGGAAGATAGGAAGATGTATTTTAGGTAGGAAAGCTGCACACCTTCCAGTACCAGGTATCCAGAATGAGAAGTATCTGGTTGAAGTAAAAGCCAGGATTGACGATGGCTCCTTTTGCTGTTACAACTTGCCACGCAATTCGTACCAGGTACCTGATAAGAGCTGTTAAGATATGCTGAGTTAATGTTGTTGTTCCTCACAACCACAAATCAAAACACTGTACAGTAGTACTGTACTCGACTCAGTCCAGCTACTCCGTACTACCAGGTACTGAGTAGCTACTAGTACTACTACAGTAGTAGTACTCGAGTACTACGGTACTGTGATACTCCGAATGGATTGTTGCTAGCACTAGTACCAGGTACGGTACCATGGTACAACAGTTACGGCATACCGTCTCTCATTTTCTTCTTATGGTAGCGCACACTTTCTCTAACGTCGAGGGTTTTCAGTATTACGAGTTCAGTAGAAACATCAAAAAGAAATAATGGAATATCAACATCAATCGTGTAACACGTGTCAACAACAAAAACACTACCAGGTACCGTTCATTCTAGAACCAAAATACTCCGCAGTAAATAAACCACTACAAACAGCGAGACTGCATTAGCATAACGGTGTGATCAAAAATTAAATGACATTTTTTTAGATAGTGACTAAGTAGCTACTGGTTCGTACAGTAGCTGGTAGTGCCTCATACCAGTAGTCTGTAGGTAGCCGATCGAAAGCAACTGCCGTAGGTTTGTTGATGGCACATGCTGATGCCGATTGTTCCGTGTGGGTGTCAAAAAAATAGGTCGATGAGAACCTCGATGAGAAGTCCTCGAGGGCTTCTCGTATCTTCTACGTTCTGCCAATGAAGCCTGTCAAGGTGTGGGCCGTTCCTGGCAATTGTATCAGAATCACGTCTTTCCTCTCATGGTAGTGGTACACTAGCTCGAAGCGAACCTTACAAGAAATAATAACAATATCAATATATATCGAAATTCGAAATAGCATTCCAGCCACAAATAAAAAAGAACCGAAAGAGCATATTCCAATAAAAATTAATTAATTATTTATTTATTTAAAAAAAACTAAAACCAACAATGGACGCTGACCTAGAAGTTATGGCGGGCGATCTATACCAGACAGTACTGTCGGGTGCTGCGACATCCGCGGAGGATCCGATTTGGATTGATAGCACGTGGCTTGATACATGTGTGGTGGTCGGCTTGACCTGTTTCATTCTCTGTCTCATGGGCCTCAGTAAAGTAGGTGTTGAAAATTGAAAACCAAAGGTTGCATATTTCTGTGCGTACCTACCAACTACTAGTAACTAGTACCAACCTAATGCATTTGTTGTTATCCATTCCCTTCAATTTTCTTAACAGGTACCCACTTCGAAAATGGGAATGATTTATGGCATGGCTGGTATGACATTATTAATCGTCGCTTATTGGGTCGATGACGCCTATACTTACGATGACGGGCAATGGTTGATTGCTGTGAGCATGGCTCCCGGTATCGTTATTGGACTCGCGAGTGCCTTTGGAGTTGCCATGACGGGACTTCCAGAAATGGTGGGTGCGTACAATGGGTTTGGTGGATTGGCCGCCGCCCTGGAAGGTATTGGAATGTATCTGGATGATCGCAACACATACATTATACGTGCTAATGAGAAGCAGGCAGAGCAAACCGATGCCATGCTTTGGGTTCAAGGTATTGCCCTGATTTTGAGTGTCGTAATTGGAATGATGACCTTTACTGGAAGTATGGTCGCCGTTGGAAAGTTGAATGGAACCATTGCCAGCAAGCCTCGCGTAATTCCCTTTCGAGCTCCCTTTACGGTGCTCATTTTTGCCGCAATGGCCGTCTTTGGAGCTCTTACCTTTTCTAGTAGTCCATCTTGGAACAATCGCAAAGACGGCATTGCCTATTTGATGGTTGTTACATTTTTGGCCGCGGTCGAGGGTTTCACTGCAGTCATGGCCATTGGCGGCGGGGATATGCCCGTGAGCATTTCCTTCCTCAACTCGTTATCAGGTTTCTCGACGTCTGCTGCTGGTTTCATGTTGTCCAACAAGGCTCTCAATGTCGCAGGTGCCTTTGTTGGTTGCTCTGGAATCATTTTGACCATGGTCATGTGCAAAGCAATGAATAGATCTGTGGCGCGTGTGTTGTTGGGAGGTTTTGGCGACGGAGCCACACCATCAGCTGCACCAGCAGCGGGCGAACCTGAGCAACCCCAAGGAACCATCCAAGAAGTCTCGGCCGAAGATGTTACTGATTTATTGACCAGTGCCAAGTCCGTCATTATTGTACCTGGATACGGAATGGCTGTTGCAAAGGCGCAGCATTCGATTAAAGAGTTGTCAAGTCGACTTCGTGCTCGTGGAATTAAGGTTCGATTCGCCATTCATCCTGTAGCAGGACGCATGCCTGGACATATGAATGTTTTGCTGGCAGAGGCGAATGTCCCCTATGATATCACCCTGGCTATGGATGATATCAACGCTGACTTTGCCGAAACGGATGTGGTCTTAATTCTTGGAGGAAATGATATCGTCAACCCTGGTGCTGAAACTGATCCCAACTCGCCAATTGCAGGAATGCCAGTGCTGAAAGTTTGGAATGCCAGTAAGTCTTATTCGAGTTTTCTTTTTTTTTTCTCCCTGTATCTATGCTAAAGTTTAGTTTTGTCAATTTGAAGAGCAAACTATTGTCATGAAGAGAAGTCTCCGTGTAGGATATGCCGGTGTTGATAATCCTCTCTTTTTCCACGAAAACAACGCCATGTACTTGGGAGATGCCAAGTCAAGTACAGACAAGCTGGTTTCTCTCCTTGGAGAAACCAAGGAAGACGACCAAACTGCCACTCTTACCCATAACGGGGACATGGAGGCACAAGAAAAGGAAGACGCTGAAAAGAAGGAGGAAGAAGAGTTTCTGGCTTCTGTTCCCAAGTTGCAGGAAGAGGCTCTCCTGAACATTGGAGTCATCAAGGAGGTTACAGCTGGCGAGCGCAAAATTGCTATTGTTCCAGAAGCTGCCAAGAAGCTTTTGCAGAAGGGCATTCGAATTTTCGTCGAGCAAGGAGCTGGCGATAGTTCTGACTTTTATGACTCATACTACGAGAAGGCGGGAGCGACTATTCTTACCTCTGCAGTTGATGTTATGAACCAGTGCGATGTCCTGGTGAAGATTCGTGAGCCCACAGTGCACCCTGAGACAGGTAAACACGAGCTGGAAATGTTGGCCCCAGGAAAGTCCATGATTTGCTTTGTTGGCCCTCGTACCGATGATGGTAAAGCTCTTCTGGAAAAGGCCAAGGAATGCAAAGTCAATCTACTTGCTGTGGATGCCATTCCTCGTATTTCCCGTGCCCAAAGTTTGGACGTTTTGAGTTCCCAAGCCAAGATTGCTGGTTACAGGGCTGTCATACAAGCTGCCAATACTTACCAACGTTTCCTCAATGGAGAAGTCACAGCTGCTGGGAGCTTCCCTCCGTCGAAAGTGATGGTCATTGGTGTTGGTGTTGCCGGCTTGGCTGCTATTGGAACAGCCAAGAATATGGGAGCTATCGTCCGTGCTTTTGATACTCGTCTCGAGACGAAGGAACAGGTTGAGTCTTTGGGAGGAAAATTTCTGGTCTTGGACTTTGGAGCCGAAGAATCGGGCGGTACATCCTCTGGTTACGCGAAGGTTATGAGTGACGAATTTTACCAGAAGGAGATGGAAATGTTCAAGCAACAAGCAAAGGAAGTAGATGTAATTATCACGACTGCTGCTATTCCTGGACGCAAGGCACCAGTGCTCATTCGTCAAGATGCCGTGGACGTGATGAAGGCAGGAAGTGTGATTGTAGACTTGGCCGGTGCCACAGGCGGCAACTGCGCTCTCACCAAACCAGGAGAAACGTACGAGTACGAAGCCAGCAAGGTGACCATCATTGGATCAGACATGACGAACCAAGCCATGGCTTGGCAGGCCAGTACCATGTTTTCTAACAACATGGTCAACCTCTTTGATATTCTCGTCAAGGAAAAGAAGTTCAAGCTTGATATGGAAGATGTCATCATTCGTGGTATGACTTGTGTTCACGAAGGTGAAATTATCTTTCCTCCTCCAGATAGTCTGCTCGCTACCAGCGCAGCTCCCACCAAGAAGGCACCACCAGCCAAGTCCGAGCCTGCCGCACCCGCAGAACCAGGCCTCTTGGCAACTCGTGTCTTTGATCTTGCCCCTCTGGGAGAGTTTGTGGCCATTGCTTTCATTGGTGTATTCTTTGGTATTGTTGCCGCGTACGCTCCCGTGACCTTCTCCCAGCAGTTGGGATACTTTATCCTAGCTGGCTTTCTCGGATATTATCTCATCTGGAATGTGGAACCCGCGCTTTTCAGTCCTCTCATGAGTACCAGTAATGCCTTGTCGGGTGTTGTAATTCTTGGTGGCCTCTTGATGGTCTCCTCGGACAGTGGATCGCCCTCGAGTATTTTGGGCTGCTGCGCCACCGGCGTTGCCGCTATCAATGTCTTTGGTGGATTTGCTGTCTCGTACCGTATGTTGCTTATGTTCAAGAAGGAGTAGACAAGAATTTAACTAGAAAAAATGTATTTTTTATGAGAGGATTTCAAAATTCTGAAGCGCCATGGCTGAGTTGAACATCATATCATTACCTGTCCGCGCTGTTGTGATCTGGTGACAAATCACTGTTCTCCAAGCCGTCCGAAACGTTCAGCCAAATGATAATAACTGTTATATTATCGAAGGCACCGCGTCGTATAGCTTCTCGTGCCAACACTTCGGCAATCTGTGGTCGTTGCTCGACAGTTGCCTTGTCTAGTAGTAAATCAATAATGTCCACCACATTTTGATTAGTAAAAACATCGTACAGCCCATCCGTCGCCAAAACGACGTATTCCTTTTTGCTGGCAGGATGAACCTTTGTTTGTGGTGCATTTTTCTTGCCTCCACCATTTTTGTCCACAGGAGTCATGCTTTCGTCACCGTGGTCGTCATGCATGACAGTTTGAAGAACATGCTTGTAGGTAATATCGGGCACCGCTGAAACAGCAGGTCGCTCTGATCGATCTCCGATCGCTCGTGAAAGAGCCAAATTGCCATTGACCCTGTAGATTCCAGCATTTAGAATCGGCTTGCCTCTAACGTCTCGTGGGCCACACCAAATGACTCGGCCTCCAACAGATTCAATCCGCTCTGTTTCATCAGGATCATCGGGTTTGTGATCCCGAGTCAAGGCTGTCGCTGTTCCATTGATTCCATGTATGGCACGACTGTCACCAACGTTGGCGACAATGAGCGTTGTTTTGCTAGTGTCGTTGTGGTTGTTGTTGTTGTCATCCCTAGCGTCGTCATTGACACCCGGGTGCTCATGGTGGAACCAAGCCGCCAAAGCTGTACTTCCTTGAAAACTCCAGTGATTTATGCGTTGTACTTCCTGATCTACTTTATCCAATGCCAATCTAAGTGCGATACAATAGTCTTGGACTGTGGGCTCCGATAATACCGATGGTTCTTTGGGATCCATGTCACTGCTGTCAACTAGCAACTTTTCATTTTTGCACACTATCATATTTTTACTGCTGATTTCTCCTCCCTTCTCTTGCTGTATTGCTTGCCGGTGTTGTATTACTTGAGGCAAGGCAGCCTGCAAATGTGCGAATAAATTTTGACGACAGTACTGACTCACGGCCGGACCACCATGCCCATCAAACACGGCAGCAAAATCTTGAGCAATCAAAAATTCATCTTCCATATAGTCTCGTCGACCCTGCAAGGCACTGACTGATACATTAAGATTGGTTGAAAATTGAAGCGGAGAAGTGGTCTCCGAGGTTGAAAAGGATCGCACGAATTTCTTCTTGTTGGAGGAGTGCCGTGGAAGTCTTAGACTGTGCGAGGCTGCGCTTTTCGGCAGTTTACTACTATTATTCAATCTCCTATCATTTTTGATTCTGCTACTGTTGCTGGGTCGCGCAGAGGTTGAATAGCTATATCGCGGAGCTTCGTCCTTTGCTCCTCCTCGTAAAAATAGTAGCGCAAATAATCCTCTACTGGAGCTGCTGATTTGTCTGTGCACAGAATCCATGGCAGGCATTCTTTTCAGCATGCGTTGACGATGATGGTCTTGTAAGAGCGACAATCCCCACGGATGATGCCTCTGATGCTGAAGTGTCGTTGTATTGGATTTATGCTTTAAAAGTCCTGGTGACGAAACAGAAACAAATCTTTGGCCATTGCGCATACCGTTGCCAGTCGAAGCGGCAACTCGAAAGGTACTGCTGCGACATGTCAGCAATAAGGACATGGTGAATAGGTTTATGAGTCGCTGTCTAATACGTTTACATGCATTTCTAGGTTCTTTGAACATTGTGGTGTGTAATGATATTATTATTGTTTTAAAAGCAATCAAGAGCTATTGAGATGCAGTACTACTAGTGCAAAAACTGACGGATGAGGCTACTGTGTTGGAGCGCTTAAAATACCGTCACAAATTAAGCCCAGGTGGACTATGGCAGTTTACCTTGTTTACACATTAGGCGATATGAGTGGAATACCTGGTAGTGGTACATGGGGCTCATGAGTTAGGCCATACTCAAGTAGGTTGTACTGCTACTACTTGCCTGTTTTTTATGTACACAAGAACCACTCTAGCTTACTCCATAGTAATATCTAATATACTGTTATTTGTTCTAAGATAAGGGTAGGAGTAATCTTTTTGACGAGGCACACGTTATGCCTCGCGGTTGAATGAGCGATTTTGACTCAAATTTTGTCGAGTTTGCGCACTGCTTTTTCACCTCAAATAATTTTTACTGTCTCTTTTTTAGTACTTGTGTGTGGCGAGGGATAGGGTGGAAAATCAGTTAACAAACGAAACAAAAGTTGTTTCAACATCATCATCATACAAAAACAAGTACACGCAACAAGAAGCAACCACTACCATGACGACAGACCATGACGACAAGGAGGGCGCTTTAAGAAGAGGCGATGCTGTTTCTATTATTAGAGGCAGTTATGCAAGGTATAAGGAAGGGGTATTCCTGGGTCCATATGGGACAAAGATGGCCCGAGTGCAAGTTAATGGAGACTGCCAACACGAGAGGAATCTTCGGTTAACTTCCATCATCAATTAGAAGATAAAGAAGAAGAAGACGCGGACGAATACAAGAGAGTCGTCCAAGGAAGAGTCGTCCAAGGAAGAAACAAAATTCTGTTCCAAACAACAGCACGGGGTCCACGACGATAGGTTGGCTGAGGTTGCTCTTGAATTAAAGAAGATGAATGAAGCCATTGAAGCGTCCATGGAAAAACAAAGTTCTTTTGAAGCGCAAGCCACTTGCATCTTAGCAAAGATGGCTGAGCTGATTACGCTTGTGAAGAAGATTAACGAATAGACAAATAGTAACAAATAACTGTAAATCAGCAATTACATTTTAGATAACATCAGCAGCTTGGTTAACTCCTGTTGGTGATGCTGTTTTGCCTCGCGACTTCTGCCTTGGAATGGAACCAGTGTCTTGCAAAAATTTGACAAAGGCAGCAACGCTTCTGTTGCATTGAGCAAAGGCGTCTTCGTATCCGTTAATAACTTCAGACACTGGCACTTTATTCCTGCAGGCATTCAGGGCTATGGCGTCGATGATCCTCTTGGTACGAGAGTGGTGCTGGTTTGTAATGGAACTCATCCTGCGCCACTTCGGTCCATACTTTTCGTTCCGACCCTTGATGCCTCCATGGATATCCTCGCTCCATTTACCGCAACCATGCCATTCATCCCACATCTCTGATAGGTTGTTATGCTTACTGGCCATACGGAAGTGAGTTACGCTGGCCTCCATGGAAACCTCCCGCGCAATGACCGGCAAGAGCTGGGGCATTGTCTCCTGTTCTTCCATCATTTCCGTAAAGATATCCGGTTGTTGTTCTTCGTCATTGTTATCCATCTCACATTGGTTGTTGTTGTCTGCGCCTTCGTCGTTCTCGTTGTCGTCCTCGTTGTCCCTCGATCGTTTTCTGGCTGTTGCCTTTGCATCAGCTCTTGCCATTAAAAGCCTGGCTGCATCTAACAGTCCGTGCGCCATTCTCCTATCCGACTCTTCCTGTTGTACCTCCAGGTTGTCAGAGAAATTATCCAGATGCGCCTTGATTGTTTCATTAAGCCCCGTAAGGTTTGCATTGATCTTTGCAATTTCGGCATTATTCGCTCGATGCCATTGATCAATACCCGGAAGAACTGCTTCCAGATTGGCATCTAGGGGACTTGATTCATTCGCCAAAGAGTCCTTCATCCTCGCCAAATATATTTCCCATTCCGGTTCGTCGAACACCGGTAGTCTGTACATTGGGTGTTGTTGTCTTTCCGGCTCCACCGTAATCATAGCTGCCGCGTCCTGGAGAAAGATGCGGTTGAGTTCCACAAAAAAATTAAGTACAGCCGCTGCTGTAGTATGCTGTGATGGATCGGCATGTTCTGACGCAAAGAAAGCCTCGCGAGTTTTGTAAATCCACGAGCCAAGTGGAGTCTTGAACAAGAGTTCATCAGGAGGTTCGATGGTTGTCCTGGTATTAAAATACATCTTGCTTGCTCCATAATAACCGGCCAGTTTGCGAATCGGTGCCATCGGTAGCTTTGATGAATATGAGTTGTCGTAGATGGAGCTGTTCCACTGCCCCATTCTTTGAATTTCTCGGATTTCCTCTTCCATTAAGTCGAGAAGCTTCGTACCCAGACCCCGGCCAAGATGCAGCTGCTTGCTGTAAGGAAGCCCAAGTCGCTTAAGTATTTCTTTAACATGATCCCCATACGAGTCATTGCACATCTCCTTTCTATTGTCATGTGATGAAACGTCGATCAAAAGCTTGATGTCAAACCACTTTTTGTTATCAAACCAGTCGTCGATTGCCATGTCCTCAAACTCCTTCGTGTAGTTAAATCTTAACATGAGATACATGGATAACGCTCCGATACAGCACAAGCGAACGTCTTTGTGTCTTGTTGCACGACCGTACAGCACTCTGCCCTTGTTTGTTTTACCGGTGGCGCACTGATTCACCATTATATATGGTTGATGAATGTCCATATCGCGATTCGGGATGTTGATACCAATAAAATCACTTAGCTCTGCCCTGTAGAGACTCTCACATCTCAGGATTCCACTTGTTAAATGTAGTAGACAATACCTGTGCCGGAGACGAGTGACCACACAACGACTGTTCATCGCTGAACTTGAATCAAAGTAAAAATTACGTTCAATGGATCCGTAGTGCTCCACAATTCCATACGGCGCAAACTCGCTCGTCACTTTCTCAGCATAATTTGCCTTTGCAATGGAAGCCTTCCGTGTCTTCACATGCTCCTCAAGGGTATCCATTCCCATTTTCCAAATCTGGTCCCAATGCAAAGATGTGTAGTTGCCCGCGACTTGGTACTTGTACACTCGTCTGAACATTGCTTTGTACTGATCGAAAACACCCTTGCCAATGGGCCTCTGTGGTGTTGGATAACACGAATTGCCGTCTCGCTGTGCCTGTTCCATGGTTCCTATGACTTTGTTGTAGTCAGTTGAATCGAAGTGGGTTCCTTGGGTCAATGCAACTCTGTTACCACCACGAACCTTCTGTTCGCGAAAGACTTGGTAATACATGAAGCGATAGACATTCTCATAACAGAGATGATAACCGTAGGGATCATCTGGAAATTCATAGGCACAGAACTGGTGATATTCGATGGCCTTGGGATCCAAAGCTTTTGATGTGTTGTCGGGTCTCATCAACTCGTTCATTTGTATTACTGATAGTTGCAGTTGCTTATTCACCTCCAACTCCCTTGGAGTAGGAGGGACCTGCACCCCCCCATTCGTTGGCTGCTGCTGCTGATCAGCGCGCCTTGCTGCGGCCCGAGCCCGGCCTCGTGATAGGGTAGCAAGTAGTTGGGCACTCATGGCTGCTCTTCTTACCAATCATCGATTAACTTTGAAGTAGTAGTAGTAGTAGTAGCAGCCTGTTGACACTCGCTGGATAACTTCTCAGAGAGTTTGGCAAGCAGACAAACCATGACGAGAGTATACTCCACAAATGGATTTAAGTATATTAGTCTGTAATAAATATAATTTGCTAAATTAATCTATTTATTAACTAAATTTATAAACGAGTAAGATATTTGTTTAAGGTTGTTGACAAAAAATTACGTCATCATT
>Ga0100391_1002217_pt1 | contig 20787 bp, 25 predicted proteins | sample CryGeymeta201515_FD_81541 | JGI IMG/M metagenome (GOLD analysis project Ga0100391, IMG submission 81541) | Groundwater microbial communities from Crystal Geyser aquifers in Utah, USA - Crystal Geyser metaG 2015-15 | ecosystem: Environmental > Aquatic > Deep subsurface > Groundwater | place: USA... | reverse complement strand
CTGCCAGCTACATATCTGCAAGAAGACTAAAACTTGCACATATGTTCTGTTTGTATTTTGTAAATCCTTTTGTTACCAAAAGGCCTGACTATCCCTTCAACCACTTCGTCTGTAGACGAAGAAATCAAAATTTGAAATTTAAAATTTTAAATCAAATCTAAATGTTTTAAACATTAAAAATTCAATAAAAATTAAAAATTAAAAATTAAAAATTCTTGCACATAGTGCAAGCGGTGCTAGCCGTATGATACGAATTATATATTTGTTTTTTGTAAACAAAATCCATATCTCATCACGCTCAAATGAACGTGAATCAGTCGATACAAGTCACCTTTTTTCTACCGAACTAAACCGTAATCTATTAACAACTTTTAGTTGAAAACAAACTAAATACTTTAATTCTTACCGAAAAGGGTGACTCTCGGTATTGCCCTGAAGCGCTTGCATAAGCGCTGAAGGGTTTCACCGATTTGGACTAGTATATTCTATTCCGATAGCATTGAGCTAATGCGTATCAAAACCAGGCTTGTAGATTGCTCTACAGGCGCCCCGATGTTTGTAAACATAAGGTGCCAAACCGCCCCGTCGCTATGGACGCTTGGGAGCGATCAGCCTGTTATCCCCGGGGTAGCTTTTATTCGTTAAGCTACGCCCCGACCAATAAGGAGCGCAGGATCACTTAGACCTGCTTTCGCACCTGCTCGAGTGGTCACTCTCACAGTCAAGCTGGCTTATGCCTATGCACGTTCAGCGCGATTTCCGTCCGCGCTAAGCCAACCTTTGTACACCTCCGTTGCACTTTAGGAGGCGACCTCCCCAGTCAAACTGCCCACCAGACACTGTTCTTTTCCCGAATTTTTGTGCGGGATAAAAGTAATGCTTACTCATTTCAAAGAGAGGTATTTCACTTGTGCGCAAAGCGCTCCCTCCTATTCTAAACAGTTGAAAAAAGCTTGCAAATGCCAAGCTACAGTAAAGCTCCCGGGGTCTTTTTGTCCAAGGACAACCAGGCCGCGTCTTCACAGCCATCTCAATTTCGCCGGGTAAATGTTCAAGACAGTTGCTCGGTCGTTCTACCTTTCGTGCGGGTCGGAACTCCACGATTACCCTCAATTACTTGAGGCGTAGACTATATCTTCATCTTATAGAGGAAAGGATGAATTCTTTTGTGTATCTTCTTGCTCCAAAACCATTCATTTGATAGGAAAGTTCGACAATTTCTTTTAACATATTCTTCTTCAGATGATCTTGTCTATCTACCATACGGCAGACAGACTTGAAAACTTCAAAATCTTTCCTCTTTGAGGAAAGAAGTGGATATGTTTTAAAATGCGTAATTACTTTACCTACTAAATCTTTTATGCTTCTTACTTCATATTTAAAAGTTCTGTCGCTTGAGTTTTTCCGAACAGTTCCACATTGTAGAAACTCTTTAAACAAATAAAGAACTTCTGCTCTGTCATGGTTCTGTGAAACAGAAAAACTTGGGCGAACTTCTAGTGAAGTTAAAAGCTTTAGTCTTGGAGAAAATGATACAAGAAAACTTCCTTCCCCATCGGCATAACCAGAAAGGTAATGTCCGATGGAATTTCTATCAGATGTCGGCGTATTAGGCATAATATAATTATGCCTCTGATCTTATTAAAGATCAAGTCGTTACGGGGTCAATCCCGATTAAATCGGAACGACTTCCCACGGTACTACCCTCGCTTTTTGCGATAGGGCTCCACCGTTATAAGCCGATATGGGCTTGCTTTTTGCTCACCCGACAAGGAACTTCGCTACCATAGAACAGTTCACATTGTTACATGCTCCGATTGTATACGGAGTCTCATGGTCGCCCATGAGGTCGGACTATATCATCTCTGGTTTAAACCAAAGGTTGACGTATAGTCTCTGAGGATTCCTAAGTAGAAAAAACATCTTTTATCCCATATTTTCTTGTTCTTCCTTTGCCTTCATTAATTGTTTCACGAAGTTCAATTATTTTCCTAAGTCCAATCAAGTTTCTATGCTCGCCCTTATCCATAAGTTGCGCTATTGCACAAAAAATGGCAAAGTTTTTTTGCTTAGAAATTGATATAACAGGATATTTCTGAAAATATGGAATAACTTTTTGGATTATATCCTTAGGATTTGTTGTATCGTATGAATAAAGGTTATCAATTTTTCTGACTTTAATAATTCCGCATCCCAATTCTTTTTGTAATAAATACAAAAGCGTTGGGTCTTTTTGCGAAACATTAAAACTCATAACGACTTGCCAGCTCACTTTATAGTCAGCCTTCCGTCGCAACGAAACATTGAAACTTCCTTCTCCTTCAACAAATCCTGCGAGAAAAAATCCTAGTTTTTCTCTACTCAAGTCTTTCCTGCTGATTGTCCGCACTGAACTCATTATCACTATAATACAATATCATAGTAGAGTCAGATACTTCAACCGTTCGTTTTGATAAACGACGGTACGGGGTTTCCAGCATATAGTCAACTTTTATAACTACAAAACTTTATAGTTACTGCTGCCGTTCACCGGAGCTTAAATAATAGACTATCCCGATAAATCGGGGTCATCCACCATTTTTGACTTACCGGCACTGGGCAGGTGTCAGCCCCTATACTTTGCCTTTCGGCTTTGCAGGGACCTGTGTTTTAGATAAACAGTCGCCAAGCACTCTTTTGTTAAAGGTCAGACACTACATCTGACCAGGGCATCTCCCAAAGGTTACGCCCAGATTTTTTGCCGAGTTCCTTGAACATTCTTCTCCCGATCGCCTTGGTCTACTCGACCAACCCACCTGTGTCGGTAATGCGGTACGGCAAGACTTGATACTCCTTATGGATGTTTTCTTGTAGGCTGAAGGTCAAATTCTTGTCCTAATTTCTTGCGATTTCGGACTAGTCATAACCGCTCGATTAAACATTCTGACGGATTTTCCAATCAAAACTATCTTGCAGCTTAAACCCCAACGAATCGGGGCAACCCTTTCCAACCTAGTAAATCCCTAAGTAATTGACTTTCGTCACTCTCCTTGCGGAGAAACGTACCAACCCCTGTACTCGAATTTTAACGAGTTGTCCATCCGGCTATCCCGCATTTATCACGGGCCACCGTTAGGAGCCGACTAACCCTCCGCTGAATTACATTGCGGAGGAAACCTTGGGTATTCGGCGTGCGCCGTTCTCAGGCGCATAATCGCTACTCATGCCAGCATTCTCACTTCTAAGCGCTCCACCAAACCTTACAGTTCAGCTTCACTGCACTTAAAACGCTCCCCTACCATCCCGATTGCTCGGGATCTCCATCTTCGGCATCAAGCTTGATCCTCGATCATTTTCGACGCCACCGTCCAAAATCGACTAGTGAGCTGTTACGCTTTCTTTAAAGGATGGCTGCTTCTAAGCCAACCTCCTAGGTGTCTTAGGACAATGACTTTCTTAACAACTTAGCTTGAATTTAGAGGCCTTAGATGGGAGTCCGGGCTGTTTCCCTTTCGACCCACGACCTTAGCGCCGCAAGTCTGACTCTCTATCTTAACACCACTGGTATTCGGAGTTTGATTGATCCTTATAAGTTTCCTCACAAGAGACCATTCAGTGCTCTACCCCCAATGGTTACAAATAAAGGCTATACCAAAATATATTTCGGGGAGAACCAGCTATCTCCAGGTTCGTTTGGCATGTCACCCCTAACCACAAGTCATCTCAACCCATTGCTACGGATACGAGTGCGGTCCTCCTGCCGATTTTCATCGGCATTCAACCTGCTCATGGTTAGCTCACCTGGTTTCGGGTCTTTTGTTGCCTCAATAAAAAAACGCCCATTTAAGGCTTGCTTTCACTGTGCCTTCCCAAGATACTTGGTTAGACGGTAAGACAACAAAAACTCACTGGCTCATTCTTCAATAGGCACAACATCACTCGCGCTCTGCGCGAGATAGTTTAAAGTTCGTAATGTTATAAAGTTCATAAAAAAAATACTTTACAAACTTTAAAAACTTTCTACTTTATAAACTACCTTGTGCAAAGCACAAGCTTTGTCTGTTTGTCAGCCAACAGTTTCAGGTACTATTTCATTCCCCTCCCGGGGTGCTTTTCACCTTTCCCTCACGGTACTAGTTCACTATCGGTAAGTGTTGATGTTTAGCCTTGGAGCTTGGTCGCCCCAGATTCCCACAGGGTTTAATCGTGCCCCATGGTACTCAGGATATTGCCAGGAGCGGGAAAAATTTTAAATACAGGGCTTTCACCTTCTTTGGCGGTACATTCCGGCACCTTCTTCTACCCTTCCCGTTTCTTACTCCTGATACATTTAAGTCAGCAATCCTACAACACCACTCCTCCTTGCGGAGGGTGGTTTGGGCTGTTCCGTTTTCGCTCGCCGCTACTGGCGGAATCTCTGTGATTTCTTTTCCTCCGGGTACTGAGATGTTTCAGTTCCCCAGGTTCCCAGCCATTTTACTATCCACCCCGATTACTCGGAACGGTTTTATAAAAGGCTACTCCGCATTTGCAGCGGAGTGGGTTTCCCCATTCGGACACCACCGGATCAAAATGTCTTAGACCACTTCCCGGTGAGTTTCGCGAGTCTAGATGCGTCCTTCTTCGGTCAACACTTCCTAGGCATCCACTATTGGCATTATCATGAAAATAGCGCAGATTCTAAAAAACCACATACAAAATCTGCTTTGTATGCTTTTTTGAAATTGATTTAACCATACACAATCCAATTGAAAATTAAAATTTAAAATTGAAAATTGTTTTTGGCCTAGTTGTATTTAGGCACTAGGTCTTAAAACCTAATTACCTAACTAATTATTATTTCCCCAATTGTCAACGTACTACATACTTCTCTTATACGCTCGTCCCTCGCGGTGAGTAATATTGCCCTCACGCGAGAGGAACCAGAATACAAGAGCTCTAAACTTTTTATTTATGTGCCAATTTCAGCTTGCCATTCCTCTTTTGTGCTGATTTCAAATTGCTTGAACTCAGCACTTTTTCGCAAAGTGAAAAAGTGGACCCGAAGAGATTCGAACTCTCGACCTTCGCAATGCAAATGCGACGCTCTACCAGCTAAGCTACGGGCCCTTCGTAAGTACTCAGGGCAAGCCCAAAGCACCTATTGCATACCTACAAACCTGTAACCGCCTAGCTTAAGTAGCGGTTTCACAAAAAATTAATTGTTAAACCCTAAGAAGAAATCAGCAAATAACCGAAGTGTATGTTGACAATAGGGATCCACCTCATGCGGCGGATATATTGGAGTTAATTTGAGTTATATATCATAACTAATCTTGATTTCCCTTAAAAGGTAAAAACTATTGTAGCGTCCAGTTCACGCTTTGTCAAGCACTGATTCAAAAAGCCCGCCAGGACTGGACAAAATACCCTTTTTATGCTATACTCTCAAGTCTTGTTCCAAAAACCCATCTGCTTCTGGATAGAAGAACAAGAAATTAATGCAGGCAGGTAAAAGGATTGCCGCAATTGTCTTCTTTTTGATTGCAGCATCAGCAAAACCAGCATTTGCTCAAATCTCCATGGGCAATGTTTTTTCCTCAAATAATTCGAGCTTTACATGCTCGTATAAAGCCTTGTCTTGTCTTACACCACAAATACCCTCACTTCAAATTATTTCGGATAAACAACGGGTAAATCCAACAGAAACAATTACTCAAAAAATCGGTCAGATAACACGGCCATCTATTGGAACAATAGAAATACAAGCCCAAAGAGTACCAATTGATGTAATTCAAACGCCTACTCCTGTTCAAACTTTTGTAGCGGGGCCTTCCACCGTTAATCCAGACGCTATTTTTGAGTTAATAAATAGTCATAGAAAAAGCATTGGGCTGCCGCTTTTTGAAAAAGATGATAAAGTCTGCGCTCTTGCCGCTATCAGAACAACTGAAATTACGGCAGAACTTGGAAAAGGAACTCTCCACTCCGGACTTTATAATAGAAACTTGCCATATTGGATTTTTGAAAACGCAAAAGCGGGAACTGATGAAAAAGATACTGTTAACTGGTGGCTTCATTCCCCAATTCACCGCGCCTCTATTGATGGAGATTATAAATATTCGTGTGTTGCATGTAGCGGATCTTATTGCTCCCAGCTTTTTACAAGCTTTTCTCCTAAAATTGCTGCCAATTTCTAAAAATCTAGAACAAGGGGTTGACATTCTCTCACAACCTCTTATATCCTAAAAGGTATCCTAAAGTACTAAGTCCTGATATAATGTAGGTTTGAGAAATAAAAAACCATGATTAAAAAAATTCAACACGTCAAAAAATTAAGCAAGCTTGAAAACCTTTCTGTTTATACAACAGAATGGGTCGGAACAACAAAAAGCATATTGATACATACTGCACTTTTTATTCTCTGCTTTGCTCTCTATTTTTTTGGCGTAAAATTTGATCAGATTCTTCTTATTCTTACAACTGTTGTTTCTCTTGAAGCAATTTACCTCGCGCTTTTTATTCAAATGACCGTTAACAGAAATACTGAAAGCCTTGAAGACGTTGAGGAGGATGTTGAAGAAATTCAGGAAGACGTTGAGAGCCTAGAAGGAGGCTTTGAAGATATTGCCGAAGACGTGCAAGGGCTTGAAGGAAATATTAAAAAAATGCGAGATAATGTTAAGGATCTTGAGACCGACGTTGAAGATATTTCAGTTGATATCGATAAAATCCAGCTTGATGGAGAACAAGAACAAACAGCAGAAAAACATTCTCATATTCAATCAAGCATCTCTCTTCAGAATATTGAAAAAGAACTTATTACGCTTTCAAACGGTTTTATTGCGCTAAAAGACGACCTCGAAATCCTCAAAAAAAATCTGAAGTAATTATTCTAATTCCAAACAGAACAGAAATCAGCCTTGATCCATTAAGTATTTTTCTACTTCTAACGCTGCCATGCAGCCGAAGCCGGCGGCGGTGACTGCTTGCTTGTAAGTGGCGTCGTGCACATCTCCTGCGACAAATACGCCTTCAATGTTTGTTTTTGTGTGGTCATAAACTTTTATAAATCCTTTCTCGTCTTTATCAATCCCCTCAAAGATAGCAGAGTTTGGCATGTGTCCTACAGCAACAAAAATTCCATCGATTGGCATTTCTGAAATTTCATTTGTTTTATTATTCTTTATTTTTACTCCGGTAACTTTTACATCTCCTAAAACTTCAACAACTTCAGTGTTATAAATTATTTTAATCTTTGGATTCTCTTTAACTCTTTTCTGCATTATTTCTGAAGCTCGAAAACTGTCGCGGCGATGAATAAGAGTTACCATATTTGCAAATTTTGTCATGACAAGCGCTTCTTCCATAGCACTATCTCCACCTCCAACAACAATAACATTTTTCCCTCTATAAAATACTCCATCACAAGGCGCACAAGAAGAAATGCCTCGCCCAATTTTCTCTTTTTCGCCTTTTACATCAAGCCACTTTGTATCCGCTCCTGTTGCAACAATAACTGTTTTTGTTTTATATGTTTTGTCATCGTCCGTAATTATACTAAAGGGTTTTGCGTCAAAATTTCCGGATTCCTGCCCGCCATCGCTACGCTCAGGCGTTTGCAGGCGGGTATAATTTACCTCAAGGATCTGCGCGCCGTGATGCTCTGCTTGTTTTCGCATAGCATTCATAAGATCAGGACCCTTTATGCCTTCTGCAAATCCCGGAAAGTTTTCAACTTCTGTTGTCAACATTAACTGCCCTCCCCAAGCGCGTCCACCAATAACTAGTGTTTTAAGATTTGCACGGGTTGTGTAGATTGCCGCAGTCAGGCCTGAAGGCCCGCTTCCGATAATAATTACGTCGTATAAATTATTGTCCATAAATATAAAAGACGATAGAAAATTGAACGTAGAAGATAGTGGTCGAAAATGGAAAAATAGAAATTCTATCTTCTAAACCTATCCTCTATATTCTATCATCTACCGTCAAAAAAACTAACCAGATATTGCTTCCTCAATTGCCCTTTTATAGACGTCTTTTGACTGTACTCCGATAAGAGTTTTAACTGGTTCTCCTTTTTTGAAAATAATAAGGGTTGGGATAGACATTACGCTATAATTTCCGGGTGTTTCTGAATTTTCATCAACATTTACCTTTCCTACTTTTAATTTTCCGGAGTATTCTTCTGAAAGCTCTTCAATTAAAGGGTTAACCATTTTACATGGCTGGCACCATTCTGCCCAAAAATCAACAAGAACCGGGATTTCGCTTATTAAAACCTCTTTTTCAAATGTAGAATCAGTAAAAATTATTCCACTCATAGAAGTATTAGTTTAGCGGTTAGGTATACTTTTTGTCAAGAAGCGCTAGAACTTCCGCGTCAGTTATTTGGGGAAATTCGTTATAAAACTCTCCTACGGAACTTAAATTTTTGGATGATATAGCGTAAATAATTTTTGAGTAATATTTTGTAAGAATTTGGTAAGCACTGGATGAAATAACAGGAGTTGCTAAAACAATTTTTCCGGCACCTCTTTTTCTAAGAAAAATCGCGGCTGCAGCTGCTGTTGCGCCCGTTGCAACACCGTCATCAACAACAATAACGATTTTACCTTTAACACTTGGGGTATCTTTCCCGAACAATTGTTGGCGTGACTTTACTTCTTTTTCTACTTCATTTTTAAGATTTTCCTTCTCTTTTTTTGAAATATTTAAATAACTCAAAGTTTTTTCGTCCCACCAAACAGAATTTTGGGAACCAATAGCTCCCAGCGCAAATTCGGGATCAGAAGTCCGCGCAATTTTTTTAACAACAAGAGGATACATTTTTTTACCAATTGTTTCTGAAATGGCAGCTGCTACCACAACTCCGCCGCGAGTTAAGCCGAAAATTAGAAAATCGTCGGGAATAGAATGTTTTTTAAGAATAGAAGCCAGCCATAGACCTGCTTGATGCCTATTTTGAAACTTCATACTCAATTATCACAACCTTTCTTTTTCAAAGGCTATTTATAGTGAGATTTTATTTGAAAAAGAATATAGAAACCGATTGCTGCTCCTACTACTCCTCCAAAAGCCATTGACACAACTGCGGAAACAGCACTTACTGCTTCGCTCCAGAATAATAAATTCCATCCGGACATTTTGCGAGCTTTTGTTCCCGGAAAAGCCATTAAAAGCAACACGCTTGACACGAGCGCAAGACCCGTACCCATAAGTGATCCAGTTGTTGCTCCAACTCCGGCTCCCAATAACATGAATGGGGACAATGCCGTCAATACGCCAAGCGCAGCAAGTAGTGCAAGAACGCCAAGAATACCAAATACTAATGCTACCCATGGAGTTATCATGACCAGAGTTTCAACCCATTGTTTTGGAAGCGAGGGAAGCTTGGAAAACCAACCCTCCATCATATCTACTAATTGATTCAAACCATTTGATTTTGCCATTATATTTCACCTCCTTCCGTTTCGAACAGTTACGTTCGCATCTATAATTATTGTGTAATAATTCTGGTCAAGTTGCAAGCCCTATTTTTTATGCTTGACACAGTAAATTTTACCCCGTATGATTTACTAGATGGAGGTATTTACACAAATACTTAGATTTATCATAGTCAGCTGGCCTGTTATTATTGGGCTTTCAATAATTGCAATTGTCTATGGTAAACTCTCTAATCCTAAGAAGGTAAACACAAAATCATTTATAAAAGCAGGAATTATAGGAATAATAATTGGAATTCTATTAGTTGTTTTTCAAGTTGCTGCGACCTACATGCTCTTGTCTCAAGTCTAAATTCCCAACTCCAGCTGGTCTTTTTTTTCCTGTTTTGTTTTTTCTTCTTCTTTTTTTTTATTCCATATGCTTACTTTTCCGTATTCCCCGTCAAACCCAGGATTTATTGATATATCCCGCACTCTCACTTTCGCAATTCCTTCTGCGACTTTTGCACCTGCCGTGTCCCGTATTTTTTCAAGGGGTGTTCTTAATAAAACCTCGTGCTCTGATCCGAATAAAGATACCAAACGGTCAAAAACAGTTAGAACCGTTGCTGTTCCAACCCCTGCTTCAAGGGCTTCTGAAAGGACCTCAAGAAGCGGAACCAAAGACACTGAGGGCGGTCTGACACCTTTTGGATCCGTAATCCAAGTCATACCGTATTTGTCCTGCGCAATTTTGAAGTTAGACGATGGCGTGTTTGCAAGCTCTTCAACACGGTGCATAACACCAACTGTCAAATCGCGGCCACAAACAGGGCAGAGAGTACCTTTTGCTTTATCTTCTGTCGGAGAATAAGAAATACCGCAAGCTCTGTGCCCCGTATAATGATATTTACCTTCTTCCGGATAAAATTCTATTGTGTATGCTATTTCAAAAACGCGTTCTTTTCCTCTAACAAATCCATTTAAAATATTGTCATAAGTAATATCCCCATTCTTGATTCTTACTTCATGATTCTTACTTTTTAGAACGGTTGCTTCGCGTCCCATTTTTTCAAGAGAATGGGCATCAGAGAATGAAACGATTGAACGAGAATCAAGCTCACGAACGCGCCAGTTCATAGAAGGATCACTTGACAAGCCTGTTTCAACGGCAAAAATATATTTTGCAAATTCACCAAAGCAATCGGCAATCTTGTCGTATCCGGAACGGCTTCCATATAAAGAAAACCACGGTGTCCAAATGTGACATGGAATAATTGCAATTTTTTGATCAATCGCAAAGAGCATTTCGCATAACTGCTTTGTTGTCAGCCCCAAAATCGGGCGGCCGTCTGATGAAATATTGCATCCGCGGCGCACAAGCTCGGCATTTACTTTTGCAGCAGTCTCAAAATTCGGAGAAAAAATAAGCAAATGAATGCGGTGTCCTTTTCCATTTTCAGAATAAATACTTGAGACTTCTGTTGAGAGCATAAAATACGGCCCCACAAAAGGAAATGTCAAAATCTCACCCAACTCCTGCTCTACTTTTCTTTCATCTTTTAGCTTATATATTCCGCTTGAAATCTCTTCAAGCTGGCTTTGTGCCTCGCGAAACCATATCGGATGCGTATAATCAGTCACTGAAAGAATATTTATTCCTTTTTTCCGCCCCCAAATATACATATTCTCCAAATTCATTCGTGGGGAAACGGCGCGGGAAAAACGGGAGTGCAAATGAAGGTCAAGCACAAGTTCCATAATAAAGACAATTTAAACAGAAGAAAAACAATGTTGCAAGTAGGGGCTAGAATTATTTAAGAACAAGATTATCTTTTCGGGAGTCATCTCTCCATTTCCTCAAATCTCTGATATTTGATTGTACTTCATCTTCTATAAATTTAGGTAAGCTGGCTCTCCCCGAACGCAACTTTTGCTTACCCGACAACGCATGAACGACTTGATTTGGATCGCCCATAAGACTTAGCAACTCTTCTGGTATCATGTTTTGTTCAACTAGTCTAAACGGGGGCTGTCCTTCTTTTAAGTAAACCATGTTAACTCCATTAAGCTCCTTTAAAAGGAACTTTTCAGCTGCTTTTTTCTAAAGTAATAAACTTATATTTCAATCCCTCACTCTCTCCTTCTTCTTCAGAAATTATCTTATCAAACTCTTTATATTCGGGGAAAAAAGTATCGGCTTCTGGATATTCTTTATCAACAAGGGTTAAATATAGTTTGTCTGTAAACTTTAACGCTTGTTCGTAAATCTGACCGCCTCCAATGATAAAAACTTCTCCGCCAGCTGGCGGATGCTCTACTTTTCTTGCTTTCTCCAAAGCTTCTTCAATAGAACTACAAACTATTATTCCGTCGCGAACAAAGTTTACGTCTCTTGTAATTACAATGTTATTACGTCCGGGAAGCGGTCTTCCAATGGACTCAAACGTTTTCCTACCCATAACAATCGGGTGTCCCATGGTAATTTGCTTAAACCTTGGGAGTTCTCCGGGAATGTGCCACATGAGCGCATTTTTGGCACCAATCTCCCTATTCTTTCCCATGGCAACAATTATGTTTATTTTTGTATTATGTATCATGTATTAAGTAGTAAGTATTTTTGCACTTTTTATTAATCCGTTTGTTAATTTACTCACAACAACTGTCTGTTTTGCAATATCAGCAAAGTTTTCCTTTGAAATATAGTTTAAATCCTTAGAAATTAATAGTTGATTCTGAAGTTCTGTAACCGAACCTAAAGACACATAAAAAAATTGGTTTTTTTCCTTTTTTGTTTTCCTTGAAAATCCCTCTGAAATATTACTGGTTATCGAAACGGCACATCTTCTCATTTGGTCTATCAATCCAAACTTTTCTCCTTGAGGAAAATCGGAAGTAATTTTATAAACTTGCAGAACTAATTTGTGTCCTTCTTTCCATGCATTAAGATCAGTAAAAGACTTAATTTTTGTATCCATACGTAATACATTCTACACGATACTTAATACTCGTTTACTTTGCCATTTTGCCGGTTTTTTTATCGTAAAGACCCCCTGCAACAGTTAATTCTGCTTTCATCGTGGGGTATGGATCGTAATCCAAAAGCTCTACATCATCCGCCTTGAAGTCATCGATGCTTTTAATTTTGCGTTTAATTTTAACGGTAGGAAATGGACGGGGCTTTCGAGTAAGCTGCTCTTTTACCTGCTCTAAGTGATTTTCGTAAATATGAACATCTCCAAAAGTATGCACAAATTCTCCCGGCTCAAGTCCCATGATGTTTGCCAAAATTATTGTTAATAGCGCGTATGAAGCAATATTAAACGGAACACCCAAGAAAACATCTGCGCTTCGCTGATACAATTGCAGTGATAATTTATTGCCACGCCTTGACACGTGATACATATTGTGACAAATCGGAAACCTATTCGCTTCTTTTTTAAGCGCCATTGTATACATGTATTCAGGATTCCATGAGGTAACGATTGCGTTTTTTGCATCCGGATCTTCTTTTAATTCCTGCATAACCCATCCCAATTGATCGATTGTCCTTTTTGTTTTAGTAGGCCAATGCCTCCACATTTCACCATAAATTCTAGGCAAATTACCCCATTTTTTTGCAAAAGTGCTGTTTTCTTTTATTTTCTGAACAAATTCATCCTTAGTAAGTTTTCCACCTTTTCCTTGGTAAATTTTATAAGGATAATCATCCCAAATATGAACATTGTTATCTACCAAGTATTTGATATTTGTATCGCCTTTCATGAACCAGCAAAGCTCATGCAAAACTCCCTTCCAGTAAACTTTTTTTGTAGTAAGAAGTGGAAATCCCCTGGAAAGATCGTATCGTGTTTGCCTTCCGAATAAACTATAAAGAACGGCATCTGTTCCGCGGTCTACTTTTCGCTCGCCATTTTTGAGAATTTCTTGTAACAAATCGAGGTACTGATATTCCGGATGAAGATTTTTATTCATAAAAATCAGTATTTAGTATTTTGTATTAAGTATTATGTATAAATTACGCTTATACTTGCTACATAATACATTCTACTTGATACATAATCAAACTTGTTTTTCTTTTTTATTCGTACTAACTCTTCCGCCTTGCCATTGGCCGCGGTACATATTGCCTGCGCCCAAAACTTCTGAGAATTGGATATGGACAAAGCGTGCGCCCATTTCAATCGTGACGCTGATTGGTCCTTCGTTAACTAATCCGAACGTTAATCCTCCACAATATCCGGGCGGCACATTCCCTGTTCTTAAGACCAAACCGCTTCTGTATGTTGTCGAGCGAGGCGTGATACTAGCCGTCAAATTATCGGGCATATTTACCTCCTCAATTGTTTTGGTAAGAAGGAAATCTCCCGGTTTTATAACGATTTTATTATTCTTCCCTTCCTCAAACTTTTTTATAAGCTTTATATCTGCCGTATGGCGTTCTGTAACTCCCAAAAATGCCTTCCCAGAGATTTTGTAAACTTCACCAAGTCTTAAATCAAATCCTGCGCCTTCGGGATTGGTCAATTCGCGTTCGGACAAACCCTCAACAAGCTTTATTTTTTTAACTAGTTGTAATAATTTTTTCGGCCCAAGAACCATACTTTATAATTTTAAATTTTTAATTCTTAATTTTTATTCAATTTTTAATATTTTAAAATTTAAACATTCAAATTTGATTAGAAATTAGAAATTACTAATTAGAAATTAATCTAATCATTTCCTTTGTTACTTTTTCAACGGTTTGGTTTCCATCAACCTCAGTTATTGCATCAGGAAACCTGTTCTTTAGATATTCATATCCTGTCAATACTTTTGAAATTTTACTTTCGTCTTCATAAATTTCTTTAACATCTTTTTTTAACCTAAGTCTTTTCATTGATTCTTTTAACGGGATTTTAAGATAAAAAGTAAAGTCCGGAACGGTAAACTGATGATACATTGAAAGTATTGATTGAGTCATAAGGAGCAAGTCGGCATCTTTTTTGTCGTATTTCCCCCCCGTTCTATCTAAAATCCCATAAACAACAGCCGACCAAAAACACCTGTCTGAAATTACCACTTTTCCCTTTTTTAAAGATGGCAAAACAATCTCTTGATGATTTGCGGCTCTGTCTGCAGAAAATAAATATTGTATAGATACTGCCGGCAATTTTTCTTCACCTATCAAAACTTTTTGCACCAAATCTCCAATTATTCCTGATTTTCTTGGTTCGCGCGTAACGACAACTTCACGTCCTTGCTTTTTAAAATATTCCGAAAGCTTATCAAGCTGGGTTGTCTTTCCGCATCCATCAATACCTTCAAGCGCAATATAAAGACCGGGATAGCTATTTTTTTGCAATTCAATTTCAAACTTTACAGGATATTTCATTGAAAGTTCTGAAATAGTAACACACTGCAGGACAATTCTTCAAGCAAGAAAATCATCTCTGGTATAATTGAGTTTGTGAAACAGATTTCAGATATTCTGAACAAATTCAATCCTGTTGAGGATAAATATATTTCCCGTGAATTTCAGGCATTTGGTATCTATCTTTCTGAGGAATTAAACGATTACAAACATAAATCCTTATATATAAAACTTGCAAAGACCGTACACCGTTCAATTCTTGAAAAAGCGCTTTCTTTTTGTAAAGATGCAAAAACAACAACACTAAATAAAGGAGCTCTATTCATGTGGAAGATGAAACAGTTAAAAGATGAATTAAAACTTCATGAAAAGAAAAAATAATATTTCAAAAAAACTTATAACAAATAGGCAGCTGCTTTTTTTTCTAATTGCAATATTGTCTGTTGCGATAATGCTTCTCCCGCTATTTTATAATGTCCAGCTAAAACAATTCCGGTCATTAGGACTTATTGGAATTGTATTGATAAATTTTTTCGGCAGCGCTACGGTTTTTCTTCCAACTCCCGCGATAGTATCTGTCGGAATTGGGGGAACATTATATAACCCCATTTTTGTAGCTATGGCTTCTGCTGTCGGATCTTCCTTGGGTGAAACTGTTGGATTCGTATTTGGTTATTCATCAAAAAAGGTTATCAATCAAGAAGAAAAAAGACTAATATACAAACTGTTTAAATACGTATTCCATAAACATGGATCTTGGCTCATAATCACCCTTTCATTTATTCCAAACCCTATTTTTGATGCGGTTGGAATCTTTGCTGGAGTTGCACAATACCCTATCAAAAAATTCTTGTTGTTTGTTTTCATCGGACGGTTTCTTCGTGATATTATGATTGCGTTTTTCTTCTCAAGAATATGAAGCAAGAACTTCTTGACAGGGTTTATAAATTAGTTCAGATGATTCCTAAAGGAAAAGTGACCACGTATGGATCTATTGGAAAAAAACTGAAAATGTCACCAAGAGTTGTTGGATATACGCTTCATTTAAATCCGGATTCTGCCAAAACTCCATGTCACAGAGTTGTGGATAGAACTGGGCGCGTTGCACCGGGATTTGCATTCGGCGGACCTAGAATTCAAAAAAAACTACTTGAGAAAGAAGGTATTAAATTTATTGACGAAATACATGTGGACATAAATAATGTATTATTTTCTTATGATTAAAAAATTTTTCGTAATTGTTGTTTTTTTTCTGGTGTTTTGTGGTAATACCTTTGCTCAAAATGTTCAAACACCAACAAATACCATAACACCTTCTGTAGCAATTAATAGAGAACATATTGAAGATTTCCAAACAGACATTGGGATAAGAAAAAACGGCCAGATTCATGTTAAAGAAACAATTCTTTACGACTTTTCAACTCTTTCCCGTCATGGAATTTATCGCACTATTCCCTATACAAAAATAAACTCAGATAAGAAAACGTTTGAACTATTATTCACGGGTTTTTCGGTAACTGACGAAACAGGAAAAACATATCGATTTAGTAAGTCGAAAACAAACAATACAATTACTCTAAAAATTGGAGATCCAAATAGAACAATAACCGGTTCCCATATTTATGTTATTTCCTATGATGTTTCTGGAGCACTTGGATATTTTGATAACCACGATGAGATATTTTGGAATGTAACAGGAACGGAATGGAATGTTCCGATTAAAAGTGCGGGCGCAACAGTTAATCTTCCCGCAAATATAAAAGAAAGTATAAAAACTTCTTGCTATACAGGAGGTTTTGGATCAAAAGAATAAAATTGCACAATTGACCAAAAAGAAAATTTTCTAACTTTTAAAACCAATAGTTTTCTTTCTGCAAACAATGGACTTACCGCTGTTGTTGGTTTTCCGAAAGGAACGGTCGCAACACTCCTTCCGCAGGAAAAAATTCCTTTTTTTGATACTGCATTGGGAAAAGTCACACTTGTCTTAATAGTTGCAGGATTACTTCTTTGGTATATTATTCTTCCAATTCTTCTGGTAATTATCTGGCTTAAATACGGTCGCGATCCATATGTTGGAAAAGCGGTTAGGGCTTGGTTTGACCCACCACAAACAAAAAGCGGGCGGGTGCTCACCCCCGCAGAAACTGCAGGATTGGTTGATGAAACTGTTGATAACCGAGATATTTTTGCAACAATTATTGATTTGGCCCGCCGCGGATACGTTCTCATAAAAGAGGAGAAAAAAGGCAACTTTACGATTATAAAACAAAGTGCGTTTTTAAATGACAAAGATCTTCAAAGTCATGAAAAAGATCTTCTAGCAGCAATTTTCGAAAACTCTCACAGTGTCAAGATTAAAGATAAAAATTTATATCAGGATATCGTAAAAATTAAAACCAATTTATACAAAACTATGCTTTCCGAAGGATTTTTCCGCCACAATCCGCAAACAATACGTACGGTATTTTATGTTATTGGATTCTTGGGATTAATAAGCGGAAACTTTTTGTTATTTATAACTGCTCTAATCTTTGGACATATCATGCCAAGAAAAACTCTTTTTGGTGCGCAGCAAGCAACGGTTGGAAAAGGTCTTAAAAACTTCCTTTCTTCGCAGGAACGGCAACTCAAATTTCAAGCGGATAAACAGATGTTTTTTGAAAAACTCCTTCCTTTTGCTGTTGCTTTTGGGGTTGAAAAAATATGGGCCGCGCGCTTTGCTAAATTTGATCTGAAACCGCCTACTTGGTACAAAGGCTATTCAGGATCCACTTTTAATTCCGTTATATTTGCAAACAGCTTAAGCTCTTCATACTCATCTTTTTCAAGCGCGTCTCATCCGCCCGCATCAACATCATCAGGTTTTGGAGGCGGTGGATTTTCCGGTGGAGGTGGAGGTGGAGGCGGAGGCGGAAGTTGGTAAAATTATTGAGTGGAAAACCAAACTTCCTGAGCGGTCTGCGCTGCAGTTTTTAAATCTTGCATTCCTTTTTCTTTAAAATACGTTCTTGTACAAGAAGTTATTTTCCCTGTTTGTCCAGGATCAATTATAAAAACGCCGTCCTGCGTAGTAAGAACTTCTTCTTGTAATTTTTCTAAAGATTTTTTTGCATCCTCGGAAAGGCCTCCACTCTCATCAATAAAACGCGAAAGAAAAGGAGCTGCTTCACATGCAGTTTTTAAACCTTTAGCAAAAAATGATTCATCTTGAGGAAAACCTTTTGTTGAAAAAAGCGCAAATGCAGCAAGAATCTCATAATCCTGAGGTTGAAACCCAGCTATTTCCGGTCCAAGTCTTTCTCTCATATTCTGTATGCTGTGAATATACAACAAGCTAATTTCTTTGTCAATACGGTCTTTTATTTAGGTCTCCATTGCTGCCCGCGAGTGTTCCCTACCCAATGCTCATTCATTCTTTTTCCCGCTTCATCCAACATTTCATGCGTTAATTTGGTTAGATCTTGTTCTTCTGAGAACAACATACCAAAAACAAGGGTTCCACCCATGCTTCTTCTTCTAATTGCTTGTTGGTAATATGCTCTCTCCCAGAAAAAACGTTCCTGAGGAGTCCTTGTGTTTAAATCTTCAGGTCTTCTCATTTCTTCTGAATTTAAACACTGTTTACTTTCAATTTCAATGCTTAATTATTTTTTTTGCAATTTGAACATTTTCTCTATTTCCTCTAATGTAGTGCAGTCTTCAGATTTCTTATCATCGCGAAAACGCTCAAGACGGGGAAACCTTAGAGCATAACCCGGAACATCTACATCAAAAGCACTTCCTGATTTTGAAGCTTTCATAATTCGTCCCGCCGTGTGAACGGGAGAGCGAGTCAGCTCATCTGCTTTTATTTCAACAACAATTGAAGGCATTACCCAAACGTCTGGCTCAAGCCATTTATCAACTTCGTAAAGAGCCGGCTTGTGAGTTGATTTTATTTTCCCTGAACGCCGGAACAATTCCTTCCACTCTTCATCAGTAAGTCCTGTTCCTATTTTTGCAATAGTTACAAACATATCTTTTTTTTCGTCATAAACTCCTATTAAAAACGCTCCCATCCCAAAAGAAGTTCTTTTTCCTCGTCCCGCGTAATGCCCCATTACAACACAGTCAACCGTATCTTCAAGTTTTGATTGATAACTTCTTTTAAGTTTTATCCAATTCCATCCCCGCGCTCCGGCTTGGTAAGTTCCATCAAGTTTTTTTGCCAAAATTCCTTCAAGTCCGCGGGAAATCGCATCATCAAAAAAGTTTTCGATTTTCTTTCCGTTGTCAAATACTTCTTCTTCCGCAAGATAAATTGTTTTACCCTCTTTTATTATTTTTGAAACAGCTTCACGTCTTTTCGTATAAGACTGGGGAATAAGATTTTTGCCATCCAAATATAAAAGGTCAAAAACCATAAGTCTTAATGGAATTTTTCTTGCCATCTCTTCTATGTCATACTTTCTTTTTCTTTGCGCAGTCAGCTGAAACGGAAGATATTCTTTTGTATCAGGATTATAGGCAATTGCTTCACCTTCCAAAACAACATCTTTTGCCTTTATTTGCGCACGAATTCCTGCCTCAATATCGGGATACATAAATGTCACTTCTTCCAGATTTCTTGTAAAAAGTTTTACCTCTTTTCCATCATAGTGAACTTGTAGTCTGAATCCGTCAAACTTTGGTTCAACAGCGCATTTCCCGATTTTTTTAATTATCTCTTCGCCTGAAGACAACCTTTCTGCGCGCGCCATAAGAATCGGCGTAAACACTGCAGGTTTTATTTTCTCTACTCCTTTTATTCCATATTCTTTTATAGTTTTTCCGACTGTTCCAAGGTCCGGGCGGATATTGTAAGCTCTTTCAATCTCAGGACGCAAACTTTTATCTCCACAGAGCATCCACGAAAGAGAATCAAGAACTGTCATGTCTGAAAATCCAAGGCGTAGCCTTGCAACGGGAATTCTTGCGACAAACCGAACAGAAAGAGAATCTAGATCTTTAAATAAGTTTGAAAGAAAATCTATTTTCTTATCAACCGAACCAGCTCCTCCAATCTTTGCCACTTTTTCAAGCGCTTCAAACACTTCCCCAACCGATAACTTTGGACTTTGGACTTTGAACTTTGAACTTAGCTTTTGCGCTACCTCTCCTATATCTCCAATATTTTTAAACTCCTCTTCTGTCACATTTAATGGCGTATTGTATGCTTTGGCTATAGCGCGTAAAAGCATTTTATCTGCCATACCAAATTCCAATGGGACAAACAACGGAGCTACCCTGCCCTGCAAAAGATACATGACGTAGTCAAATTCCGATGCGGGAACTTTTTTAAATAAGTCCGATAAAATTACAACCATCTCGTTGCGAGACGCAGTGTTTTCTAGCTTTTGAAGATAAATAGATAAATCCTTAAATAACATACCTGTTAATTTTCAATTTACAATTTTAAATTTTTAATCATTTCAAATGTTTAAGAAATTAATTTTTAAAAATTCATTAGAAATTAAGAATTAGAAATTAGAAATTGCTAGGCCATGACGTATTTTACGCCTTTTGTAACACCCTGCTTTTTAAGTAGTCCTTTTTTAACAAGATCTTGAACCTCACGAAGAACAGTGTCTTCTGAAACCATTGGAAAAAGCGTTCCGTACTCTTTATTTTCCATATAACCGATTTCCTGAATATATTCTATAATTTTTAACTGTCTTTCGGAAAGCATAACGGGTCCACCGAGCTTTTTTTTCAAATTATTATCAATTGAAATGTGCTCTATTTTTGCCTTTATTTTTCCAAGCTCCTGAGCAAGACACTGTGTAAAATATGTAAGCCATTCTGTTTGTATGCCTTTATTGTTTTGTACATTTTGAAGAGAAGAATAATAGTCTTCTGGATTTTTATCAAAGTATTCTTCTAAAGAAAAAAATTGACGGATATCATAACCAAATTTAAACAAAACTAGCATTGAAAGAGCTCTCCCTACTCTTCCATTTCCGTCCAAAAACGGATGGATTCTGACAAATTCATAATGCACAATACCGGCTTTTAACACAGGATGGATTT
>Ga0100391_1002206_pt1 | contig 20831 bp, 14 predicted proteins | sample CryGeymeta201515_FD_81541 | JGI IMG/M metagenome (GOLD analysis project Ga0100391, IMG submission 81541) | Groundwater microbial communities from Crystal Geyser aquifers in Utah, USA - Crystal Geyser metaG 2015-15 | ecosystem: Environmental > Aquatic > Deep subsurface > Groundwater | place: USA... | reverse complement strand
GTAGTAGTAGTAGTAGTAGTAGTAGTAGTAGTAGTAGTAGTAGTAGTAGTAGTAGTAGTAGTAGTAGTAGTAGTAGTAGTAGTAGTAGTAGTAGTAGTAGTAGTAGTAGTAGTAGTAGTAGCCGCAACGAAGCTGTCATCTCCATATATTGCCAAGAATTCATGTCTCTACCATTCAACGGCAAAGTGACTACGAAGAGCACGCCTTACGCATCGAAAATCCTGTTGGTCGCAGCCTTATTATGGCTTTTGTTACAAGTGTCCTTGTTTGTCGTTGCTAGTGACGCAATCAAGACATGTACAGCCGAAGAGAGAGACTCGGGAACTTGCACTACAAAACCTCAGCAGCAGGAGCAACCTTCAAAGCATCGTTCCTCGGTGTGGGCCGATGAAATTGGGGATAAGTGGCAACAATTTTTACAAGACAGGATTTTTGCACAAGAAGAAACGTTCAAAAAACAGGATGCCACTGTTATCACCAAAAACAATGAAGGATTTTTGTCCCACTTGTTTCAAACCGAAAATGATGGTCCCCGTACGACGACGAGCGAGACCAGCCCCTTTTTGAAATTAATGGAATACATCACAGTGCTTGGTAATGATATTCAAAAAGAAAACACGGAAGAGGAGAAAGAATACGTGACAACAACGCAATCCAACCCTGTACTCAGTTCATTGTTGGAACGCGTACGAGAGCTCAACGAAGAAGATCAATCGTCGGTCGTTTCGGGTGCTGAATTTTTCAAAGTCATGCAAGAGACCTTGAAAAAAGCGTTGAATCAGGTGAAAAACACTTTTGGTGAGATAATTATGAATTCTGCTGATGCCTCTCTCGCCCTTTCCTTAATGTACTATCTAGCCCGAGAAGACTCGATCAAAAATCCTTCGTGGAAGCGCCGGGTGCATCGCTTCAATCCACCCGTCAGCAAAGAAATGGTGGTAGAACTTCATGATGCTCTGTACTTGTCAAAGCTGAGTTACGTTGATACGTTGGACGGCTTTCGAGAAGGCCTAGCCAAATTCCAAGACAATTCATGGGAAATGGCCTACGGCAGCACCGACTCATTGCCAGATTTACCAGCCCATTTTTTGTTGATTCACAAAAAATTGAGTCCTCTCAAAAAACCAAAACAAGGATTGGAATCAATCTTCAACTGGGAAAATGAAAAATCTGAGCTGACAATTGCCATAGTGATTCGTGGAACCAAGGATCTGAGCGATGCTATTACGGATGCATTGCTGGAACCAGTGCCTTATAACGGAGGATTTGCACATGGAGGCATACTGGAGAGCGGAAAAAATCTGGCAAAAAAATATTGTCCAAAACTCAAGGAACTATTGAAACATTCGGGACGTGACCATTTGCGCTTGACACTCATGGGGCACAGTTTGGGGGCAGCAGCTGCGAGCATTGCTGCCATGGAATTGCAAGGGCATGACTGGATGGTGGTCGAGGCCCTTGGATTCGGGTGTCCATCTCTCTTGTCTCGTGGATTGAGTGAATCTACTAAAGAATATATTACAACCGTTGTAGCTGATGCTGACATTATTCCTCGCATGTCTGGATCGTCCATTGCAAACCTTCTACTCGACGTGATCGAATATGATTGGACAGACCAGGCATTGGAAGATATCGAATTCACTATGGACAAGGCAAAAGACAGTCTACCTTTTGGGCATCTATTACCGCCCCGAGAGGCTGTTGTGGACTGGGTCAAAACTGTGCTGGAGCGAGACTTCAAGCCAAAGTTCGCGAATCTACAAAAGCGGGAGCGCTTTCCCAGCGTTTTGATACCACCAGGTACGTGTTTGCACTTTTTTCGAGATGGTGTAGGATATACGGGAGCCAAAACTCCTTGCTCCTTTTTTTCAACTGTCGACCTAGCACGGACGCTCGTTGACGACCATCTCCTAATGCCAGGCTATCATCGCGCCTTAATAACCATCGCGCGCGACATGGAAGGTGACTACAATGTACGTGTTAAGAAAAATACGATACATTATATTTTCGTTTGCCTGCCTCTCATACGAGTCAACCTGTGCATTTTTTTAGTTTGATTTCAAACACGGCACCGACATTGCTACCCTTCCGATGTAAAGTGTGAATGTCGACTGTCTCTTTTTAAGAGAATATGTCATCGGTTCGCTTCTGCCGAGGAAGCTGAACAGCGCCAATTACCTACAGCCTTCGCCCAGACTTTTATGGCTAAGCGCAGATTATTTTTCAATTCGGCTTGCTGGATTTTGATGTAAGGCTGTGTGAAATTTTTATTGAAATGTTTGCTGCTTCCTTTAGTCGATAAGGAGTGACCGCGGAAGAATCGTTGAGCACAGAAATTTCCTCATTGCTACTATCAAACAACAAATTCCCAACCATTACTAAATATATAATTAATAGAGTCTAGCCATTCTCTCGTGTATGATGTATCTATTTTCTGTGGTTTCACGCAACAGTTGGAGAGCTGCGATTGAATCCAAGAAGCAAATCCGCGTCGTTGCGAATATCCAAGTTGGTTTGCTTGACCTCAAGTGCTGTTTTGTACTTATCGACTTTCTTCTTCTTAAACGTTGCCATCCCACTCAATGCCTCGGCAGCATCTTCTTCGCGCACGCGCTTCTCTTTTGCGTTAGTGGCCTCAACTTCGCTGGATTCTGAAGAAGAAGACACAGATTGTCGCTTGTTGCGATCATCCGAGGATCCACGAGAAAGGATTCTTTTCAGTGTTGAGTTCCATCGATTCTTGATGGCGTTGTCGGTGCGACCGGGAAGTCGCTTGGCAATCTCTGCCCAGCGATTTCCAAGTTCTTCGTGCGCATCTAACAAAATGCGATCCTCGCTGTCGGTCCATTCTCCCTTATTGATCTCTGGGTTCAAGTGATTGTACCAGCGCTCACGGCATTGCTTGCCCAGACGACCATTGAGTTGACGAGCAATAAAACTCCATTTTTTGGTGCCATGAATTTCTACCAAACGCATCACAGTGTTATCCTCCTCTGGGGTCCAGGGTCCCTGTTCGTCGAAGGATGATGGGGAAACAATTGGAACTTGTTTAGTTGTACTGCTGTTAAGCTTCCAAAACAAATACTCGAGTAAATTCAAGACCCGCAGAATAGCTTCTTACCTTGATCAAGCCCGGCTTCAATACCTTCTGCCAACGATGCAAACACTGAACATCCGTGCGTCCATTCAATCGCATGGCAATTTTTTTCCAGCTGCGACCACCAAACTCATTGACCGCTCGACGCAAAAGGTCATCTTCTTCTTCCGTCCACTTGCCCATGGAGGCTCGACGCTTGCCAGATGCCGTAATGTTTGAAGGTGTTGTGTTCTGATGAGGGGGGTGCATGGGCGTGACTGAAGGCAGCATACCCGCTTGCGGGTGCAATTGACGCTTGGCATGCAAAGGAGGAGGGGTTGACGCTACTGCCTCTCCAGATGCACCTCCCCACAAGGGCGAAGGAGGTTTGTTTGCTTGAGCGTTCAAGAGACGAGGAGTCGACTCGTTAGACTTGGGGCTGTTCGTGCTTCGAAGTCCAGCCGAGGGAGGGGTTCCCATAGGTGGTCCTCGGTTAGTCCAGGAATCAGACGGCGAAGATGGATGTACCATGCTGCCATTTGCTCCAGGAGGAGGAATGTGTCCGTGGGGAGTTCCCGGTGGCGGTGGCGGATAGTAGGGAGCACCAGGATAAGCACCAGGAGGATGCGGATAGCGAGCCATTTGGGGCGGACTCGAGGCCGTGCCCTGTCCTGGTGTTTGCCGGTAGCTATCCTGTAACTGGGATGGGGGAGGAGGTCCTTGGTACGGGTGGTGGCCCTGAGCAGAAGGCCCACGGGGTGGAGCAGGTCCGTTCTGTCGATGCCAGTACGGCTGGAGTGCGTACGGGGGTGGGGGAGGACCATGAGGTGGATATCCTGGCCTGTATTGTGGAAAATAGTCCGGGTGGTATCCCCAATGTTCATGGCCCGGAGGTGTGTGAAAATAAGGGTAAGGATGCTCACTCTGTCCGCCAGGAGGCTTGTAGGGATCTCTCCTCATGGGAGGATACGTTGAAGGCGATTCTTCCCTACGAAACGAAATGGAAGTGATGGGGAGATTGCTTTCCTTCTTTTCCTCAATTTGCTTTTCGCCTCGTGGAAAGGATAATGCTGCTTTCTTTTTTTCTGTCTTACAAGCGTCGGCGAGGGCAGCACTCGCGAGGGCAGTCAGTGGATCAGGAGATTCGGACTTTGCTGTTGTGGGAGACGGCGTTGATACCTGCATGATGCTATTCTGTCCACTTTTGTTTGCGTTCATGAAGGAACGTGCAGAAACAAGGATAGATGTGATAGGCAAACAACAAATTAGCCGGTAAGATTAGTGTGTTGCCGTTTCTACTAGTCGCTATTGTAGGAAAAAAGTGAGATCATAGAATGCCGATAGTTTGGTGGGAAATTGGTACAAGGAATGATCATCTTCACCTGTAGATCTTATTATTTTTGAGAGCTGTTCACAAAATGAAACGTCTAATTAATATGATCACTCCGGCTACTCTTGTGGGGTCTTTTGTCCGGATTTTCTAACTATTCATGGCGAAGTCTACCAAGAGTAATAATTGTAATGATCGATTTCTCGTTTGGAAGTCAACGTTTGTGATGAGTACGAGACTTGTAAAATCTGAAGGAATTTTTGAGAACGAAGATTTTGCGCGCCAGCCATATTTTGAATTTGTACCCTATTCCTGTAAACAAGACTGAAAGCGTGAATGAGAAGGACCACTCATTTTTTATTGTTTGTTTGTCCGTAATTCTGGTGTTGTTGTTGCTGTTGATAAAGTAGTACTGTAGTACCTGGTGGTCGCAGTACTAGACTACTAGAGTAGCTACTTCTGTATTCTTGTAGTAGATCCTCCGCTACCAGTACTACTCGTGAATTGATAACCACTGTAATTGAGATATTATTATTCTCCTTCTCGTCCATGCTTTGCCATTGATCTAACATCTATCTGTCCACACGGGTCAATCACACACCTTTCTGTCAGAAATGGTCGTTCAATTTTCCGAGGAGGTATCCTACCAAGGAGACGATGTGCCATGGCATTCTTTTTTGTCGCTCGAGTCTCCTCATCCCTACGGCGTTCTACCGGCGGGAAATCGTTTTCTTCTATCCAATGCAGATGATGCTTCCAGCGAAGCTGCCGCCATCACCAACAAAGATAATTCTGCTTTACGCCAAAAACTTTGTGACGAAACCTGGTTGACTGTTCTAGGCTTTCTCGATGGACCATCACTCGCACAAGTAGTACAAAGCTGTCGCTTCTTTTATGTGGCTGGTCACCAGCCTGAACTGTGGCGCGACTTGGTTTTGAGCCAACTGAAGCAAAACAAAGCAGTATTGGATAGAGCAGAAACTTCCTGGAAGGATACCTTTGTTATGTTGTCGAGTAGTGACAACAACAAATTCATAAAATCCAAGCCCATGAAAATTCCAGAAATTTATTCGGACTACTTGTACAGGTTGCACAGTTGCCGATCATTCGCAATCCCTTTGGCTTGGTTGAAAAAATCGGATCCAAATTGTAAAACTCATCGCAAAAATGGTGTGCCCAGAGTATTGGTTCAAGATATGACGTGTGACAAGTTTGTTACTCAATACGAACGAGCCAATCAACCGGTAGTGATCGCTGAAGCCGCCAAGACGTGGAAAGCCTTTCGAGATTGGCAAGATCCAATGTATTTGCGGAAGCATACCAGTGGTCGGACTCTGCGGGCTACCAGTGGCATGGCTCCGCTGCCCGTGAACTTCACAATGGCGGCCTTTCAACAATACTGCCAATCTACAACTTTGGAAGAAGGCCCCTTGTATCTCTTTGATCGAGCAGCACTGAATCCAGGGAGTCATCTGCATCAAGACTTTTACCAAGATTTGCAACGGACCTGCCCGTATTTCGACCCAAATCGAACCATAGATAGCAAAGACGACGATTTAATTGGCCATGATTTGTTTCAGGTTCTGGGTGAAGGCAAACGTCCGGATCATACGTGGGCGATTATCGGCGGAACTCGTTCTGGCAGTGTCTTTCACATAGATCCGAACGCTACCCACGCTTGGAATGCTGCTATGGTGGGGCGCAAACGTTGGTTGTTTTATCCCCCCGGTGTCACCCCTCCCGGCGTCTACCCCAGCTCTGACGGGGAAAGTGTTGCGTTGCCTCTCTCGGTTGGAGAATGGATCCTGACCTTTTGGCGAGAACATCAGCATCAAAAGGCAACAGCACCGCCCTCCCGGCGACCGCTCGAAGTTACGGCTTTTCCTGGAGACGTTGTCTTTGTGCCGCACGGTTGGTGGCACATGGTGATCAATTTAGACAAGATAAATATTGCCGTTACGCACAACTATGTTAGTCGTTCCAATCTTGGGAGCGTTTTGCGCTTTCTCGAGTGCAAAGAGGAGCAAATAAGTGGTTGTCGGGATCGAGCAGAAAGTATCAAACCCAACAAACTGCATGCGACTTTTGCGGCAGCTTTGCAGGAAGAATTTGGCAAAGATGCAGAATGGTTGGTTTCGGCGCGAGAGGAGTCCGAATCTCGTTGGACTTGTAAGGCATGGAACAACGATGATGTCAGAACAAAAAGAAATGATCCGCTTCTTAAAAAGCGACGCCTCAATGCAACGCCAGGTGAAGACGAGAGAAACGAGCTTGGAAATAGTGTCATGTTAAAAGCCAAAACCAACAACGATGCTAGTTCTGGTGGTGCCCCATTCAGCTTTTCATTTCTCTAACTCATACTCAAATATCCAAGAGTGACAGGCCTGACTGCGGAACGAAAAAATTCAGCGAGTTTTGTGTCAAAAGGAGCGAGGTACTTTTGTAATTATAGAAAACGGAATTGATGTTCTAAAGTGTTATTCAAATAGGTAGATAAAAGTAGTCGCGTGTTCAGGGAATGATGAACTCGTCATTTCAATGGATGGAAGCTCCAAGCTGCTCCATCTCAGATTGCACACAAGCAGGTAAATCTATGGCATTAAAACCATTACTTCAAGCCAATACCCAAGCCCTGCTCCGAGGACCCGTCTGAGTCTGATATTGACAAGTCCTGTGATCCCGGACCAATCAGTGAACCGCGCACTGTTGGAACCGACGCTGCATCAGGTGGCCAATGCTTCATCTGTAAAAATATGTTGAAGGGAATAGCAGCTGTGAGATCGGGATCAAATACGCCCAACCACCAACATTAGCTAGAAACACATCTTTCTTACCTGGCTAAAGACGCACTTGTTAGAAATATCAATGCCCTCAAGAATCTTTTCGGCATCTTTAGTGAGATCATAATAGGCATGTTTCCGAAGCGGGTCGCGCCAATCAATCACTTCTTCGCCAATTCCATCCATAGCGCAGACGAACAAAGGATAAGAAAAGACATCGCTTGCAACGTGAGGAATATAAGCAGAGATATTCGTCACGTCACTAAAGTTGACGCGCTGATCATCCACGATGCTAATAGAATCGCCCCAAAGCCATTGTACAACACTTTCGACCCAGCCTTGAATGAACGTAATTCCAATGAGCACACATGCGGCGACGGCCGCCCAGCCGTAAATTTGTGTGACACTTTCCTGTTCATCCGTCATCCACTCGTCACCTTCAGGTTGATTGCTCGGTACATATGGGAAACGCTCAGCGAACCGCCGACCTGCTGCCGTGAAAAAATCCTGATTGCAATAGCGAAAGGAAGGAGTGGTCTCATTGGCAAGGAGAAACTCAGTCTCGTTTGAGTCGAATCTAAAAATAGTTTTGTTCCCATAATAGGCGGGAGGCGCTGGATAATCGTTCTCGCAAAGATTGTCGAATGGGAAGGACGCCCAAAAGTATGAAGACATGATAGCCATGGCAAGGAATGAGGCGTTTACGAAATAGCGTCGGCTAAACTCAGAAATCCCAGGACCCAGGGGAGGAGCTCTCTTCCAAGTTCGCATCAGAGAGTGCCTGTCTGTAAAGTAATTAATAAAAAGCGCGGCACTTGACATAAAGAATCCAAATGGATAGATGGAGGAATACCTATCATGACAGATAAAAAACTTGCGAATGAGCTTTGAAATTGCAATTACTCAAGTTTAAGGCGCGAGACAACCCACCATAGGCAAAGGAAAAAAATCTTCGACAAATTAGTGTATCTTTCTGCCAGCTCGACCTCCAATCCTTTCATCTGAATATTCATGGCATCTTGTGTCTTGGCTCGCGGCGCAAGGACATGCCGCATGAAATGACCGTACGGGTCCTGCAAATCACAATAACAAACGGCTGAGACGACAGAACAGAAAAATGTGAAAGATGCAAGCTCGCTCATGCGTACTTACCATCACCTGAACGGCATTCATTGTTATAATCTCCGTGAAGAAAAGAGCGTAAATCTGAGAAATCAGTCCACCTTCCTCCGCCAGCGTAGAGGTAAAATGAGTTATTATTGTAATGACCACGGCTGTATTGACCCACCTGAATGTTGTAATAGCGAAATATTTAAATAAATACAAAAGTATTGTGACAGGAAATACAAAGTGACACACCAGTCTAAAGGTTTAAATACTTACCTGAACAGACAAATCTTCAAGTACATTGATGTTTGAACGCCAGCTTCCGTTTCGTGTCCTTCGAATTGTGTCAAAATCTTGGCAAATTCTGGAAATGCGACGTTTGATAGAGAAATAGTCAAGGCAGAGAAATAAACATCTTTGGAATGCACGATTCGAACAATAAAGGCCACGAGAGCAATCGAAGCAAACGTTGCAAGGGTTGTTAGGGTCTGTTGCCACAAGCGGTCAAGGAATCTCTCATTCATGGTGATCCACCTATAAGAATTCGGTTCCTCCGTCGGTTCTTGGATATAGAGCATATGTTCTCCCCTAACTGTGCCACAGACAATATTGTTGTTAGAACAATCCAGGTTTCTCCAACGGCAAAACAGTATCTATACTTCATCCACATAACAGGAGTATGTAAACTTACACAAATACTTTGGATCCTTCAGAGCAGACTTGTCATTCTTCCGAATGTAGAGCGATCCCACAGCCATTTCTTGAACTATTCGACGTTGATCTCCCTCCGTCTCAAAAGTTACAAACACTTTGGTGGCAGGATAATCATGCTGCGCAAGCCCCCTGATCGCTGCTGTAAGAACAACCACCCTACCAAAAAGCTCTGGGATTCCCGGGATGAAAAACGACAAAAAACTGCTGAAGGCTCCCCGTTGTCGTTCCACTTGAGCTGCAATTCCTGCCAAGTTGTTCATTTCCAAGACCGTTCCAGGGTCCAGGAGTAGCTCGAGCATTTTCATAGTTTCTCTTCTCTCCACGATAGCCTTTACTAGATCGTCATTATCTACCGCGACCGTCACCGCAACAACATGAGTTGAACCCAGATTTTTGACAAAGAAGTTTCGCCATTCTTCAGGATCCGTGGCATCCGGCGGAGGATTTTCAATAACTATGGTATAGTCCTGTGCCGTTTGTTCATCAGCGTCGAAAATTGATTCCATTTTCATCAGGTATCTGTTTAAAATAAAGAGACCTAACAACACAAATATCAAAATTCCAAAATGAACCATTCCCGTGCTTAGGGTGGCCCCGTCACAATTGTTTTTGATTGCAAAGGTGATATTCAAACCTTGAGGATTCCCAAAAATATCCATGGTTGTGGCGTACCCCAGTCGATCCAAAGGAAGTTGAGTCTGTGTCATCCCGGCGCAGGTTGGACACGGTACCCATTGACTGTCTGTACAGATCGCAGATGACGCCAAGATGGGACGTATTCCAGCTTGTCCTCCACTATAAGCCTTCCCGGCAAAATACACCATGTTTGGAATGCTCAAACAACCTGCACAGAAACATAAAACCATCAACCCTCTAACAGTTGCAAAATAGAGCCCCCATCCAATACCCCAGTCCCCAAGCTGGTTGTGGGGTGTCCTAGGCAAAGCCAATATTTGTTGGCATCGACGATGGAAAGAGTTTAGCCAGATGTGGACAAGGGCACATCACTAATGGCGACAAGAGGGAACTTACCAAATAGGATCGTACAACTTCGTTGGTAAAATGTTTTCATTACGTTCCGCTCGTTCCATCTCTTTATCCCTCTTCTGGAATTTATTCCAGATGCGTGTGATCAGGGACTTGTCTTCAACTGGTTTAGGTTCGTACACATAGCGTGTGAGTGTAAAATGTTCAAAATAGGCCCACGCAGCTTCCAAACAAGGGCTTTCAGGTTTCACTTTTAGCATGGGATAGCCATCTTCAGTTCTGTAGGCACCACCCATGTCGTCGGGAGTTTCATCATCATCCAATTCATTGATCTGCTCCCCTAGTCTAGGGTTGTACCAACTGTATCGTTTCATCAAATACAGAGCGATCTGCCTTGTATACGTCATTTCGGCTGGATCGTCCTCCAAAAAATTCAATCGCTGAGCTACCATGACCGCCTGACGACGCGTCTGTCGAGTTGATTGGCTGCGGAAAGAGGCATTGTCGTTGAAAGATTGGTGGTTGTTCAAAAGGAAATCCGACTGACGATCACGGTGCGATCCAGCAGCTCCTTGAGAGATATGTTTCTCCATGGATACTACAATCCTGTTACGATTACCGCCACCGCCACTGGAATCCGCGTCGGAACCACCATCCAAGCCGTCGCCGCCTAAGACATCCATGTAATCTCTGAGAAGATCGTCGCCTGAATTTGCCATATCGGCAGGACTACGGAGAGGAAGAGGACTGTCACGAGAAATCGACTGATTTTCCCTTTCTAACTTTCTAACAGCTTCGACGCCCGTGAATTCCACGACACTATTGGTAGTGGTGGTGGTCGTGTCACGACTCTGTTCGTCGTTAAAGTGTCTACTACTAGACGATTCCTCGCTGCCTTCAAATTCAGATAAATACTCGCTGTCGCTGTCGCCTTCCTCCCGTGAAAGATAGTCACCGCTCTCTCCTGTATAGCTGCCGCCGCTATGCCGTTCAATACTGTCAACCGAATCGGAAGCTACTTGATATTCTGAATCCATCAGTGATGCTTCTTCGTCCTCTTCGCCACTACTACTCGACGGGCCATCTTCTTCGTCTCGAAAGGATTCTCGACTGCGCATATAGCTATCGCCCTCTTCGTCGTCCAGATTGAAGGGTATTTCTTCTTCGAAAGGGCCGGCCGCAACGCTACCTCTATTGGTCGCCTTCGGGGTGGCATCGCTCACGTTGAAGCGTGGCATCTCCCTACGATTTATAAGTACTAGGCCCTGCAGTAGAAGGTCAACACCCTACTAGCTAGCAGTCCCGCTGGTGTGTACATAGGCGGTACAACCAATATGTTTGGATCTTTTTGGGCTGGTTGCGATTTGCGATCAATAAAATAGAAATTCTGCAAGGATAAAACACTACCAGGTACTACCAGGTTCAAAATCGTTCACAAGAGTTAAAAAAATTCAAAAGTCATTCAGCCACTGAGTTGGCACTTCAAAGTGAAGAAGTGCTGGAGGCCAAAATTAATAGCCCCTGGCGGGGGTTCGCCAACCACTCCTTTTTTAGAGTTGAGGCTAGAACGAACCCCCCCCCCCGGGAGTTTTCGAATGCAAGTCTAGCTACTTATGTAGCCACTACTACTACTACTAGAGCCTGTCCTCCAAAATAAAGAGAAAGACTAAAAATCGCGAAAACCCCGGAAAAAGCAGATGGAGCAAGCAAAAGATCAACATCATGGCGAAGTAAAAGCCTGATGACTATTTGGCAAAAGTGCGATCACGGCGAATCGAACGCCGGACATCTGCTTGGAAGGCAGATATTTTACCACTAACTGAATGGATAACCCATGTTGATAACGTTATCCTGTTAGAAATAATAATACTCTGGCAGACTTATGTTTATGTCAGTCATCAACGCAGTACTTACACTATGATCGCTCATCAGGCTATCTCAAGCAGGCGGAAATCTGCTTGAGATAGCCTCATAGCCTTTCCAGAAGCCCAGCATCTCGGTACATCACATTAAGAATGTGAGCAAAACTATGTTTTTACAAGATTTGGTTGGCAAAACCTACGGAAGGGTACTAGACAGAATATGTGTACGAAACGCCAGATGAGTTGGCAACACACCGTTGCAAGCATCCTTTGCATGTGACGCATTTCGTCAGAGGTAGTGAATTGTAAATGTTTGCATTAAGTGTGAGAATGTACTGTGGGAATATTTGCACTATTGTCTCTGATCTGCATATATTTTCTCTTGTTTTGTTATTCTCTCTGCCATCTCCATCGTCTGCGAAAGACCATGAATAAATTCATTCATTTATTCATTTGCTTATTAGCTGCATTAGAATTCATCCCGTTCAACTTCTTCCACTAGAGCTTGCAATTCATCTTCATCCAACTCTTCCAGGCGTTTAGCAATCACAGCGTTTTCGTAGTCTTTCAGTTGCTTGGCCTGAGATAATTGCGTTTCGGTATTCGTGTCAGTATATGGTTCGTGCGGCAGTATAGCGTTGGCAGAAGTCAGACTTGATTAGTTGGAAAATTGGAATTGTACATCATTTCACAAAAATAAACACCAGTAAGTACTTACATAGGTCATGTCCTTGGTGGCGACACGGAAAATGTAAGTTCCCACCCATGCAAGGGTCGCAATCACGGTAAATCCACCGCCTATCCATTTTCCCGCTTCAATCCCATCAAAACCAAACACACTGGTGACAAACTGGTAGAACAAAATGGGAATAATGAAAAGTACCAAGCTTAAAAATAGAGCCCCTCCTTTGGTGCCTGGGTCGAGGAGCATAGGTAATTTCTTTTCGGCACTGGTATTGTCATCGGAGGATGCCATTGAGCGGGACCATTGAAATTGCGGCGGTTGCGATTGCGTGCTAAAATTAGATGGCATGCTACGAATACTTTGCGGTTTCACTTTCTGCATTAGTGACAATGTCGATGTCGATGGTGCAGGTCCCAAAAAGGCAGAAGCTCCACACAAAAGAGTCGCCACAAGGAGGAGTGCAAAGGGACTCAATAGTACGATATTTCGGGAAATCATGATTACTCCGTTTCTCTTACAGAAGGATTCTGGCTGCTTCCTGAAGCTTGTGCTTGCAGTCGACTTTCGACGAGAACTTCGTGAATATTTTTCTTTTTTCTTTCCTTTGATGTTCCAATAAACAGCAGACATTAAACAAGTAATGTTGGTTGTGTGATGACAAAGGGTGGCAATACGATAACGTTATTATTGTTTTAATGAGACCAGACGTCAGCGAAAAAGAATGAATCTACTAAGTGAACCACCCGGACACTATATTGAAATCAAAATTGAATTTGCTCCTCCGTCTGACAACTTAGCTACTCTAGTAGAGTATTACAGTAGCTAGCTACTATTAGATAGAGTGGACCCTAGTAGTAGCAGAAACGCCAATGAAGTCGGAGTTGCCTACGTGACTTCAACCCGTCATATCGATTCGGCGGAAGAACAGAATCTTACCAAGCACTGCACAATGCCAGCCAATCCCTAGGCTGACGAAATCTATTTTTGAATCTTTGACCTTCGCCTGCCAAACACATTCGAGTTCTATTCCGCTGTGCGCCCTTCAAATTCGTTATTGACAAACTGCATCAGCTCTACTGCTGGAGCCACTTTTCTAGTAAGCGTTCGCCGATCGTAGCTCGATCGCTGCGTTTGAATGCTGTGTCCCATGTACAGTGCCAGCGCCTCCAACTGTTTTTCGCTAGCATTGGCTTCTCGAACATGAGTCACCAACATATCGCGAAGAAGATGTGGATTCGTTCTTTTGCCAGTGTGTCGGTAGCAAGATCGACTGACAATTTGATAGACGGAATCCTGAGTCAAGGGGTTGCCAGTACGAACCTGAACGAATAAGGTCTGAGAGCGAGGCAGAAGACACTGTCGCCATTCATCTAAAAAGTTGTCGATCCAATCTGTTAAATGACTCGATAGCTGTAAGAGAGGCCGTTCACCATAGGCTTTACCAGTCTTGTAATCATCCGGTGCATGTTTAATGCACCAGCATCCACTCGCTTCATCCTTCAGTAAACTCCGACCAATTTCGAGCTCTCGGATGGTTCTCTGGCGATCTGGAACAGACGTAAAGATAGCTAGGATCAAATATTTTTGATAGAGGACTGCGATTTTGCGCTGCATTGGAGAGTAGGCAGCTGGAACAATCTTTGCTTTTCGGTTTGCATCTTCTCCAGTCGCCTTATACGTATCCAGCAGTCCGACTAACTCTTGTTGCATTTCTTTTACCACCTGCAAATACTCTGGCCACGACAGCCATTTTTGAGATTCGTCACTAACTCGAGGTGCTATTTTCTGTCGCTTATTGGCATCCCGATGAAGCTTTCTAACTTCTCTTATTAGCGGAATATCATCAAATGATTTTTCTCCATAGCTTGGATCCGACTGGCTTTCTTCCGCAAATCGAAACTTGAGAACCTTTGATAGTCCTCTCAAAATGTTTGCTTCGTAAGAGACACTGATCTGCCGAGAAGATCGTAGCCAGAGAACAAAATCGAGGACAGGATCGGCGGAATTCCTTTCCCTGTTAGGGAAAATAGAAAACAATGACAATTTTCGTTTATCTACTTGTGTTTTCGATTTGTGTGTAGCTACATACCATCCTAAAAATAACTTGGCATGTTTCAAATATACATTAGCGGTGGCCGGTCGAATACATTCATCTTGAGAAGATGTGGACGGACGTGTCATGAAGGAGTATAAGTCATCTAGCTCCTTTGCCAGGCGGGGATATTGGTTCTTGTAGTTCGGCGGTAATCCATAACAACTTTGGGTTACACTGCCCGACTTTGAATCTGTAGCTTGCCTTAGCCTGGCCTTTGGGTTAACAATGACGGCTTTATATGCTGGTCGCTTCATTGTTGGTTGCTCGGTGTCTGCCGTGTAGCTCTTGGTAACAATCGACATAATATTGTTCGTTGCAGGGGTCGCGTTGCAGGTGACCGGTTGTTGGGGATGTGCAACTGTTGGGAACAACCCTTCAATGGCCAAGTTCGCAGACTCTACAACACCGTTGGTTTCACTTTTGGTTTCTTGCTTGGTTTGCAACAGGCCCATGACTCCTGCCCTCACTTGGTGCGCCACTACTGGCTTGAGACCAAAATCAGACATGAGCAGGGAGGAAAAAGCTTCGGGACGTGCTGTGAAGTCGCGGGCAATTGCCGCCAAAATGTCAGGGTATCCTCCATTTTCTTCCTCCAGCAAGCCTGCATCTTCCAAAGCATCCAAAATTTGTTTGGCCAATGTTTCTGGAAGTCTCAGCTCGTCGAGCAGTGTTTCGCGAAATGGGCGTTGATTGATATCGCCAATGCGCCGGCTATTTCTCAGCACCAATGGCATCGTCCGACGGTTATTGCTGTTAAGGCCACGGGAGAGCAATGGTATACAGGAAAGATGGTGGCGACAAGGGAGAAATCTCGATGCCACCAACAGCCAAAGAAAGCTGAGAATTGGCATTTTAATGATAAATGCACGCCTCAGATGGTCTCGATACTTCCATATAATTTTCGGCTGAACTGCCCGGCTGATGCGCTAGGCTTCGTTGGGAAGGAGTGTTAGGAAAAGGCTATTAGCTAGCTAGTAGGCAAAGTAGGAGAGAACACTCAAGTTTGATGTGTGAGCCGAGTAGACTACGAGAAAACGTAAATAAAAACAAGGGAAGCAAGAGATAGAGTAGAGAGATTTCAAAGAAAACTCCATCCCTACTCGTAATATTTTGAATATTTTTTGCAAGCTACTACTCTAGCTAGTAGTAATAGTACTACTACTAGTACTACTACTAGTAGTAGATTAGTACAGTACTGAAGATAAGAATAAAGAATCAAAAAATAAATTACAGTAGACTAAAGAAAGTCAGGCTGAAACTTGACGTTAGCTGACGCTTACCATATATAGAATTCTTGACTTTTAACTAGAACACATGCAGTGAAACTTAATCATTTATTTTATCACCATGTTAACTACCGTAGTAGTGTTAATAGTTGTTAAACCCAAAAATGTGACACCGGGTTAAATCCATTATTCAAGGTTCACTAGTAGTAATATCACTGCACAAACGTAATGTCAGCTGGAAGCTTTCTGGCCCCAGAAAATATGATTTTGATTCTGTCCTCTAGCTCATTAAGTGCTTTTCCAAGCTCAATAATTCAATAATGAATGAATGGAAGGCTCTCAATGAGATCTGTCATTTGCACTACTTTTTGTAGTGATTGCATGTTTCATTCCTTCACTATATATTTTTCAGTACAACCCTACCGATAGTGTCATCCTAACTAGTAACAATATATTATTACTCTGTTTGTAATGCACCTCGAATTCCAGCAGGAATGAGACTTGGCGAGACATCAACATACGGCGATGGCATTATTCGAGGCATCGTGGTGTTGCTATCTCTTATAGGTGCACGTTAAATCTTAGCGGGTCAAAACATTGCCGAGTCCTTTTTCTTCCTTGTCGGAATTCGGAATTGTATCACACACTCTAGTAGTAGATTGATAATTCATAGAATCACATAAACTCTTCGTCAAAATGGAAGTAGCATCTTATAATCGGGATAGATGTCACTCTTGCCTTCAATGTCCCTCATGCAGCTGCAAATTCCACAAAGCATTATGAAGTTACACACGAAAGCAACTGTTTTTGTACCACACTACTGTAATGGCAAAACTTGCATCATTGCATCTATGAAAATTCTTAGAGACATGAAAGAGTTCCTATGCCAATTCATTTACCCGTCATCCAAATATTTGATATTTAGTTTACACAATTCTTTCCATTTCAGTTGCATAGCTCAAGGATTGTCCGATCAATTTCATGGAAGGAATATCGCTGGCTTTGCTGCCCATCGGAGGTGGCTGGAAGCAGAGATCATCACCTTCCACGATCCAATCGTCCCGACATTCCTGCACGTAATCCATCAATGCCTCTTGGCTCTCGAAATTCATCATGACCATGGCATCCTTGCATTTCATTGTCTTGTAGGAAACTTCCACACAATCAGCAATCGAATCTCGGACTGTCTGCAAGAGATTGTCCATGAAGAATTGGTAGCTGGGATCGGGCAAGCTGCTTTCGGCATTCAAGACCTTGTCGTAAATTCCCACCATCAGCTGGCGCTCTAAGTTAATGGGAAAGGACACGTACGCGCTGGATGCTTCTTCTTCTGTGAGTAGTTCCAACTCGGAGTGGAATTCCGAGAGACGATTATCCACCAAGAGATGCATCAAATTTAACCCCAAAATATGGAACTTGCGGGACGTCTTAGCACCGGCGGCGTAGTATGGCTTCAATTGAGCCATGCTTCGGGCAAACGCGTCCAAGTCTCCCTCAGTGACAGTTGCAAGGACACCCCATTCAAGAGCTTCTGTGGCAACATTCATGTGAGCCTCGTCTAGCGGCGACGGGAAGTCCAGCATGGCAATTTTTAATTGGGAGAGAACCGATGCATCTCCACCTTGAAGTTTGGCCAGCAAGGCTTTGGCAGTGTTGAGACTCATGATTGATTGAGTATGTGAATTTTTGCTTGGCCTGCAGTGCAGAGAAACAATTGGTTTCCGGTGATTACTGTATTATTTTGGTTTAATAGCCATTTTTTGCCTGTCATGTTTGTCGCTCTACTCTAGTACAGCTGTAGTCTTCTACTACTAACAGTAGTAGGCAAGGAAAGACAAAGAAGGCTACAGAACAAAAGTCCACCCGGCTGACAATTATTTCAGTGGCACATCCAGTTGTGTTAACACAAGATAGACTTGAAGCCGTCTCTCACGCCTGCTGGTAGCAAGATAGACTTAAATGCGTATGCGTCTGTTGAATAATTCATTTTCATATTTTTTCATAGTATTTTCTTTGTATATTTTTAGTCGTTTTTCGAACGCTGATTTGTAGCAAATAGTTTGTTCGAATTTGTATGGTAGGAAGGTAGCAGTAGCTACTGGTACAAATTACTACTACTATCTAGTAGGTCTAGAGATAACATTTTTTTGTCTGGTGTTGAACGGTTCCTATAGTTAATTGCTCGACGCAAATTGGCTCAACGAGATCGGGAAGAATAACACAAGATAGACTTGAAGCCGTCTCTCACGCCTGCTGGTGGCAAGATAGACTTAAATGCGTATGCGTCTGTTGAATAATTCATTTTCATATTTTTTCATAGTATTTTCTTTGTATATTTTTAGCCGTTTTTCGAACGCCGATTTGTACCGAATAGTTTGTATTGCAAAGGACACCTGGTAGATAGCTAGTCTAGCAGTAAATGCGTCTCGTCTGTTGTATAACTCATATTCGTATACATTTTCAAAATATTTTCATTGAACATTTTATCTTTTTTCGTACTCCATTTTTATCGAATAGTAGGCATTCCAAAGGACAACTCACCATTCATCGAGAACCCATTTACTGAAGGGCGACAAGTGGGAGTTCCAAAAACGTTCCAAAAGCGCAGCGTTTCATCAGCGGCAGCTGAAACAACAGATGCACCATCGGGGCTCATATCCATGTTGAGAACACGTTCTGTATGGCCAGTGAGCTCTGCTATCTTTTGCATGGTGGGATATTTCCATAGGATTAGTTGATTTTCGCTATACCCGTGTGATGAACATATTTCCCGCTGGTGCCTCGACCATAAAACGGAACAGACTTGCGAGCCAGTATCGATTGAATTCAGCATAGCACCACTACTTGAATTCCAAAATTTAATCGTTCGATCAGCTGTTCCTCCACCACTGGCCAAGAGTCCCCTGTGGAAGGGACACCAATCCAATGCCTTAACGGCAGCTTTGTGTTGCGTGAGTGTCAATCGAGCAGTAACATTATTTGACAAGGATGTGCGACGATTGTTGCGAAAAGAGCTCCGTCCTCCAGACATACTGGCGTCCCACAAGCACAAGAAGTTTTCGTTTCCGCCACTAGCCAGAGTAGTTCCTTCTTCATTCCATTTGAGACCACAAACTTCTTGTTCATGGCCTTCGTATGTCGACACAATGTTGTCATGTGAGCGAATGTCATGCTGCAAAATCAAAGAGTCTCGCCCACCGGATGTCAGCCATTGATGATTCCACGCCAACGAACATACTCGGCCCGAATGTCCAGCCATGGTTCTAACTTTTCGCATAACTTCGGCATCGTAAATGTGAACCACATTGGCATTGGTTCCGATGGCAATGTATTTTGTTCGTCCAGGAATAGTACACCAGGACACGCTTGTCACATAATCGTCAGGCGCATCCGTTGAATAAAGGTGTTGGATTTCTCCCGAGGTGGCATTCCACAAATATACTGACTGTGCCAAGGCAACCGCCAAGATATTGTCCTTTCCCCAACTAATGAGCTGCAAATAATAGTCATTGACAATATCCGGGGCATCTAATATGCGTGTAGGAGCACTAAGGACTTTGCGGTGAATTTTCTTCGAAATGTATACTGACTGTGCTTCAGGGTCACCTTCCTGTCCAAGTTGTCTCAGGACGTTGCGGAGAGTATCATGCGCGAATGGATTTTCCAGCTTCGAGGCTGCTATTGAGCGAGTGATAGTACCGCTGGTACCATTTTCTTGATTATTACAGATACTGCTGTTTCTGACGCTACGCCCGCCGTACACCAAAAGCCCCGTCGGTTGGCCATCTTCTGATAATTGTTCGAGAGGCACATTGCACAAAGAACTGAGCATGCGTCGTTTGAATTCTCTTTGAAGGGGTGTTTCTTCGGGCTGCTGAGGAACCTGTTCACCAGAGCCGTCCTCGTCTCTGTCGGGCTCGCGACTTCGTCTCTTCTTTTCAGTTGCCAAAAGCGCCCGTCGACACAGATCAATATTCATTCTGCGGCGAGAGGGAATGTATCGATCATCAGTGATGGTTGAATTAGGTGTCGACGATACGGGAGTTCCGTTGTGTCGATATTGAGCCAAAGAAGAATGTGTATAGTATGATTCTTTTTTAACTTGTTTGGTAGGTGTCGAATATTGGTGGTGAGCATGGTGCTGGCGACGGCGATCGGGCATGGGAGACATGCGCGGAATTTGCACTCCACCTGCACCTGCCCGGTGCCCAGCAGATGTGGAAGACTGAAAGTGTTTGTGATAACGTACTGCGCTTTTCGAGGGCGTCATATAAATATTGGGTGTCGTGTTAAGAGTCGATCGATGGCTGTGATTGTTTACCGACGTTCGACGCGGCGGCGTCCGAAGGAGACTCGAGTCTGACGGCATGTTTGTTTGAGCTTGTGTATGATGTTTAGAGTGAGTGTAGCTGCTGCTCAATCAACAATTCGAAGCAAACTCTGACTTGCTCGATATTGTACGATCGATCAATTGTTGTCCAAGAACTGCACTTCAACGATTATCATCAGTGCGGGTCTAGTCTATAAAAGTGATAATAATATTATGATGTTGTTTCGAATTTCGAATCTTTCAGCGATAAAAAATACTGTGAAACATAACCTAAAAATGATGATGGGTACCGCTTCCCCTGGCGCGATGATCTTTTGAGGGAAAGTTCAGCTAATCATAGGAAGCACACATACTCCTTTGGATGGTTCAGCAGCGCCGAAAAAGGTAGACTAGTAGAGTAGCCAGAGTAGCTAGCTAGCAGCTAGAGCTACTATTAGTAGTAGTTAGACTACTAGTCCACTGTAGTAAGTACCACCAGCTAATAATCATATGATGGAAAAACGGATCTTAGTAGACCAAATCATAGTAAAGGTCAAATTCTAAAATTATAAGGTCTTCTTACTACTAGCTGGTCTATTCCTGAGATAGGGCCTTTCGCCTAATTCGGTCCCCTTGGATTGGTATTTGAGGTTTTCTCCT
>Ga0100391_1002205_pt1 | contig 20834 bp, 19 predicted proteins | sample CryGeymeta201515_FD_81541 | JGI IMG/M metagenome (GOLD analysis project Ga0100391, IMG submission 81541) | Groundwater microbial communities from Crystal Geyser aquifers in Utah, USA - Crystal Geyser metaG 2015-15 | ecosystem: Environmental > Aquatic > Deep subsurface > Groundwater | place: USA... | reverse complement strand
GATCACCGGTTTCGTGCGTCTGGAAGTGGGCGAGGGCATCGTGGTGGAGAAGGAAGACTTCGCCGCCGAGGTGGCCAAGGTCGGCCGCGGCTGACCGGGGGTCTCTGTCGCAGGACGGAACGGTTCGGCGGGGCAGGGGGCAACCTCTGCCCCGGTTTCGTTCGAGGCGGCGTGATTCGGGGGCTCCGGGGGGAGCGAACGTCCACGTTCGTGAATTCAGGATGGTCCTGGATTTCACCCGAGTTGCGTTGACGATCTGGACAGGCGCCGATTTCGACAACCCTGGTCGCGCCTGCATCGGGCGGGCCTGCATCGGGCGGGCCTGCATCGGGCGGGCCTGCATCGGGCGGGCCTGCATCGGGCGGGCCTGCATCCGACATCGGCACCGGACCCGCTGCGGCGGGCGCTGCCTCCGGGCCGATGGCGTCGCCGGCCCGCACGCGCCGAACGGCATGGGGCCGCACAAGAAACGGCGCTGCCAGGGACATGGCAACGCCGCTCTTGTGGGACCGGGCCGTGGGACGAGGGACAACATCCGGCGCCGGTCTGCGGGCACAAGGGGGACAATCCTCGCGCCTGTTCGGTCGGGCTTCGGCAGGGAGGGACGGCCCTGCGAAGCCCGTTTCCCTGAAGCGGAAGCGCGACCCGGAAGAATACGGGCCGCCCGCCTCAGGCCCCGCGCGCCGGATTGCGGCGGTTGGGTGGGTCCGGAGACGGTAAAATTCCGCTCCGGGACCCGGTGTTCCTGGCCGTAATTGCCATCACTCACGGAACACGGCCACTTTGACCGATTGAGGCGGAGCAAGATAGTTACGGGAATCCTTACCCGTTGAGCCGAAAATGGGGCTTGAACCTGTCCGAAAGGACAGGTCGTCAGCGGCGATCGGTGAGCGAACCCGCCATTTGCGGCAGGCGGGGCGTGGGATCGTCCCGGTCATCGAGGCGGAAGATCTGGTTGAGAATCGACGCCTTGCGCACGGCCTGTGCCGTCGTTTCCACCCCCAGCGCATCGCGCGCGCCGCGCAGGTGTTTTTCGACCGTCGCCACGTTGCGTTCCAGCAGCAGGGCGATATCGGCCATGGTCTTGCCGTCGGCGACCAGTTCCAGCACCTCGGACTGGCGCGGGGTCAGCAGCTTGCGCTGGCCGGTGGCGGGCAGTTGCAGGATGCACAGATGCGCGACATGGCAGAGCGTTTCGATATCGGCGCCGTGCTGGGCCCAGATCGCATCGGCCTCGTCCTGCCCCATGCCCTTCTTCACCGCCATGCCGATACCCGCATTGGCGTTCTTGATCGCCATGGGAAAGCTGATCGTGTAGCCCGCCGTGATGGCGTGCTTCTCGTTCAGGGCGCGCATCGTCAGTTCGCCCTGCGAGGGCGTTTCATGGGCCATCGCGGTGTAGACATCGCGCCAGCTGGCCGCGCCGGTATGGCTGATGGCCCACCGCATCATCACCCCGTTGCGGAACATGCCGCCATCGACATAGGCCTCCACGTAATCGGTGGGCATGTTGGTGAGCAGCAGGGCGTCTTCGGGGTTGTCATAGAGCCCCGCGCCGCGAAAGGCGTTGAAGCCGTAGAACACGCGGTCGAACCCGTAGGAGGCCAGCACCGAAGTGTGGTGGGTCCAGAGATCCTCGACCGAGGTCATGCGCAGATAGGGGCGGAGACGTTTCATCGGTGCGGATCCTCAGCTTTCGACAGATGGGTATGGAGTGCGCGCAGGGCGTGGCCATAACCCGCCGCGCCGAAGCCCTGGATGACGCCGACACAGACCGGCGCGATCAGGGACACGTGGCGAAAGCCCTCGCGCGCATGGGTATTGGACAGGTGCAGTTCCACCGTCGGCAGGCGCGTGGCGGAAATCGCGTCGCGCAGGGCGATCGAGGTGTGGGTATAGGCCCCGGCGTTCAGGATCACGCCGCGATGGCTGTGGCGCACCTCGTGCAGGGCGTCGACGAGGCCGCCTTCGTGGTTGGACTGCCGGACATCGACAGCGCAGCCGAGATCCGCTGCCAGCGCGCGGCAGGATGCGGCGATGTCGTCCAGCGTATCCACGCCGTAGACGGACGGCTCGCGTTCCCCCAACAGGTTGAGATTGGGGCCGTTCAGCACCAGTATTTTCATCGTCAAGAGTCCCTTTGCGCGCAGTCTATCGCGATGCCGTGGGCCACGTCCACTGGTTGTCTTCATGCGGCTGCGGCGGAGGTGGTTGCTTTGCCACGGGAAATTCGACCGGGCGGCGGCGGACGGGACGGTGGCAGCGGTGTTTGCGCTCCCACATTGACGGCGGGCGGCGGTCGGCACAATGTCCGCCGTGACAGGGGACAAAAAGGGGGGGGTCGCATGGGCTATTCCGAAACTTACGCGGCCTGGCAGGCCGATCCGGAGACCTTCTGGGCCGACGCCGCGCGCGGCATCGACTGGTTCAAGCCGGCCGATCGCGTCTTCACGCCCGATGCGGGCGTCTACGGGCGCTGGTTCGAGGGGGCCGTTTGCAACACCTGCTTCAACGCGGTCGACCGGCACGTGGTGGCGGGTCATGGCGCACGGGCCGCGCTCATCTGGGACAGCGCAGTGACGGGGTCGAAGCGGGTCATCAGCTATGGCGCGCTGCTGGACGAGGTCGAAACCCTGGGCGCGGTCTTGCAGGACATGGGCGTGGGGCAGGGCGACCGCGTCATCATCTACATGCCGATGGTGCCCGAGGCCGTGATCGCGATGCTGGCCTGCGCACGCATCGGGGCCGTGCATTCCGTCGTCTTCGGCGGCTTCGCTGCCCCCGAACTGGCCACGCGGATCGACGATGCAGGGGCCAAGGCGGTGCTGACGGCCTCCTGCGGGATCGAACCGGGACGCATCATAGACTACATGAGCTTGTTGTCAGAAGCAATTGAGATTGCTGAAAACAAGCCCAAGGCATGCCTGGTTCTGGAGCGCAACGTGCATGCCTGCGATCTTGTCGAGGGACGCGATCTGGACTGGGCGACGGAAATGGCGCGCGCGCGGGCCGATGGGCGGCGCGCGGGGTGTGCGGAGGTGGCGGCAACGGACCCGTCCTATATCCTCTACACCTCCGGCACCACCGGACAGCCCAAGGGCGTGGTGCGCGATACCGGCGGGCACATGGTGGCGCTGCACTGGAGCATGGCCAACATCTACGGCATGGCACCCGGCGAGGTGTTCTGGGCCGCCTCGGACGTGGGCTGGGTCGTGGGGCATTCCTATATCTGCTATGCGCCGCTGCTGGCGGGAAACACCACGCTGGTCTACGAGGGCAAGCCGGTGGGCACGCCCGATGCGGGCGCGTTCTGGCGCGTGATCGCGGAGCATGACGTGCGCGTCCTGTTCACCGCGCCGACGGCGTTCCGCGCCATCCGGGGCCAGGACCCCGATGGCAAGCTGTTGAAAGCATACGATCTTTCACGGCTGCGCACGTTGTTCCTTGCGGGCGAACGATCCGACCCCGCAACGCTGGCCTGGGCCGAGGCGCAACTGGGCGTGCCGGTGATCGACCATTGGTGGCAGACCGAAACCGGATGGGCAATTTCGGCCCTTCCGATGGGCATCGAAGCCTTGCCGGTGAAGCATGGCAGCCCCGGCGTGCCGATGCCGGGCTATGATGTCCGCGTGCTGGACGATGCGGGCCACGAGGTGCCGCGCGGGACGCTGGGCAACATCGTGGTGAAGCTGCCGCTGCCGCCATCCTGCCTGCCAACCCTGTGGAACGCGGAGGCGCGGTTTCGCAAGGCGTATCTGGACGAGTTCCCGGGCTTCTACGCGACGTCGGACGCGGGCATCCTGGACGCGGACGGCTACCTCCACATCATGGCGCGCACCGATGACATCATCAACGTCGCGGGCCACAGGCTGTCCACAGGCGCGATGGAGGAGGTTCTGGCGCATCACGACGCGGTGGCGGAATGCGCGGTGATCGGCAAGGCGGACGAGATGAAGGGGCAAGTGCCGCTAGGCTTCTTCGTGCTGAAATCGGGCGTCAACCGCGACCCTGACGAGATCGCGCGCGAATTGGTGCAGAAGGTCCGCCACGATATCGGCGCGGTGGCCGCGTTCAAGCTGGCCGTGGCGGTGGCGCGGTTGCCGAAGACACGTTCGGGCAAGGTGCTGCGCGGCACGATGCAGAAGATCGCGGACGCGCAAGAGTTCAAGATGCCTGCGGCAATCGACGATCCGGCAATCCTGGACGAGATCGCGACGGCGCTGGAGGCAAAGGGCCTGATCGGTTGATCCGGGCACCTGTTTAATTAACATAATCATGATTACTGGCGAAAAGGATCGAACGTGAGCCCCCTGCAAGACGTTCTCCCCCACGGCTATATCGACGCCCATCACCATGTCTGGGCGCCGGAAACCATGGGCGACCGCATCGGCTATGGCTGGCTGCGCGACATCGGTGCGATGAAACCCTTCGGCGACCCCACACCGATCCAGCGCGATTACACGATGGAGGAGTTCCTGGCCGAAGCCCCGATGCCGCCGCGCGCCTCGATCCATGTGCAGACCGATGGCGCCCTGCCGGACCCGGTGGCGGAGACGGCCTTCGTGCAGGCGCAGGCCGACACCATGGGCCACCGCGTGGGTATTGTCGCGTTGGCGGATCCGAGTTCGCCGGACCTGGCCGATGTCCTGGCGGGCCATGGCAGCTATCCGGATTTCTGCGGCGTGCGGCAGATTGTCGGACGGCTGGAGGCGCGGCCCGACCTGAGCTTCGCGCCAAGGGATTTCCTGACCGAAAAGCAATGGGTTGAGGGTCTGAAGCGGATCGAAGGCGAAGGCCTGACCTTCGATTTGCAGATCTATCCCGAACAGGCCGAGGCGGCGCTGGAGGCGCTGTCCGCGACCCCTGCCCTGACCGTCATCATCGATCACGCACTTTGCCCCTACGACCAGACACCGCGCGGACTGCGCCTTTGGGAGCAAGCCGTCGAGGACATGGCGCAGCGCCCGAACACCTTCATCAAGCTGAGCGGATGGGGCATGTACGACCCGAATTGGGACGAAAATGACAGCCCCGGGATCATGGCCAAGGTGACGGGCATCCTGCGCCATTTCGGTCCCGAACGGACCATGTGGGGCAGCAACTACCCGGTCGAAAAGCTGGTCACGACCTATATGCAGGCCATGCGGGCGAATTTGGCCTGGATCCCGAAAGACCAAATCAAAAACGTCTTTTTAAACGTGGCCACAAGGGCTTACGGGGTGACGTTAACCCAGTGAATACCCCGCGCCGCGCACGGTGCGGATGGGGTCGCCCGCCACGCCCACACGCAGCGCCTTGCGCAACCTGCCGACATGGACATCGACGGTGCGGCTGTCCACGTAGATGTCGCGCCCCCAGACGCGGTCGAGCAATTGCTCGCGGCTCCAGACCCGGCCCGGACGTTCCATGAAGGCGGTCAGCAGACGGAACTCGGTCGGGCCAAGCGACAGCCCCTCGCCGCCGCGATAGACGCGGTGTTCCGCCAGGTCGATCATGATATCGGCGAATTCCAGACGCTCGCCCACGGTGGCGGGCCGCACGCGGCGCAACTGGGTGCGCAGGCGGGCCAGAAGCTCGGCCACGGAATAGGGCTTGGTGATATAGTCGTCGGCGCCGGTTTCCAGCCCCCGAACCTTGTCCGTTTCCTCGGACCGGGCCGACAGCATGATGATCGGGATGCGCGCGGTGTCGGAGGCCATCTTGAGCTGGCGGCAGACCTCGATCCCGCTCACATGGGGCAGCATCCAATCCAGCACGATGACATCGGGAGGCGTTTCGCGCACCGCCACGAGCGCCTCGTCGCCGGCCGAGGCGGTGATCACGTCGAAACCTTCGGCGCGGATGTTATAGACCAGAACCTCGCGTTGCGCGGGTTCATCCTCGACCACGAGGACAATCGGCTCTCCAGCCATGGACGATCAGGCCCCCTGCTCGTAGGGGGTCTTGTCGTCCTTCGGACGATCATCGTCGGGCAATTCGCCGGTCACAAGGTAGATCACCTGTTCGGCCACCGAGGTCACGTGATCGCCCATGCGTTCGATGTTCTTGGCCATGAAATGAAGGTGCATGCAGGTGGTGATGTGGCGCGGGTCTTCCATCATGTGGGTCAGGTATTCGCGGAACAGGGCGGAATACATCTGGTCCACTTCAAGATCGCGCTGGCGCACATCCTCGGCCATTTCCGCATCGTGCTGGATATAGGCGTCGAGTGCATCCTTCAGCATCAGTTCCACCTGCCGCGCCATCCGCTTGAGCGATGCAGTGGAGCCGGGCACGGAGGGCAGTTCGATGATCGAATGGCTGCGCTTGGCGATGTTCTTGGCGTAATCGCCGATCCGTTCGAGGTTGGCCGAGACGCGGAACACGGTCAGCACGGTGCGCAGGTCCGACGCCGTTGGGGCGCGCAAGGCGATGATGCGCGCGGCCTCCTCGTTCACCTGTTCCTCCAGCGCGTCGATGGCCTTGTCGCCATTGCGCACGCTCGTGGCGAGGTCGATATCGCGGGACTCGAGCGCCAGCGCCGATTTGGCGATCGCCTCTTCCACCAGCCCGCCCATGCGCATGATCTTGGCCTGGATGCCTTCGAGGTCGCGATCGAAGCTCGAGACGATGTGTTCTGAGGTCGCCATTTTCCGAAGCCCCTGCCCTTAGCCGATCCGGCCGGTGATGTAGCTTTCCGTACGTGGATCGCTTGGATTGGTGAAGATCTTGTCGGTCTCATCGAATTCCACGAGGTTGCCGAGGTGGAAGAACGCTGTCTTCTGGCTGACGCGCGCGGCCTGCTGCATGGAGTGGGTCACGATGACGACGGAATATTGGGTGCGCAACTCGTCGATCAGTTCTTCGACCTGCGCCGTGGCGATGGGATCGAGGGCCGAGCACGGCTCGTCCATCAAGAGCACCTCGGGGTTGGTGGCGACGGCGCGCGCGATGCACAGGCGCTGTTGCTGGCCGCCGGACAGGCCGGTGCCGGGATTGTCGAGACGGTCCTTGACCTCGTCCCAGATCGCGGCGCGGCGCAGGGAGGTTTCGACGATCTCGTCCAGCTCGGCCTTGTTGCGGGACAGGCCGTGGATGCGCGGGCCATACGCCACGTTGTCGAAGATCGACTTCGGGAACGGGTTCGGTTTCTGGAACACCATGCCGACCTTGGCGCGCAACTGCACCGGATCGACCTTGGGGTCGTAGATGTCCTCGCCCTCGAGCGTGATGGTGCCGGTGACCTTGCAGCCGTCGATGGTGTCGTTCATGCGGTTGAGCGCGCGCAGGAAGGTGGATTTGCCACAGCCCGACGGGCCGATGAAGGCGGTGACGGTCTTGTCCTCGATATCCACGTCCACGGCCTTGATGGCGCGTGTAACGGAGGCATCGTCGATCATGTCCTTGGCGGTGCGATGTCCGCCGCCGGCCCCGTAGAACACGTCCACGTCGCGAGCCTGCATTTTCAATGTGGTCACGGCAACCCCTTGGTCGATTGAGCGCATGTCATTCATTTTTCCGTCCTCCATGGGGCCTCACCACCGTCTTTCGAATTTGTTTCTGAGGTAGATTGCGATGCCGTTCATGAGCACCAGAAAGGCAAGCAATACCAGGATCGCCGCCGATGTGCGACTGACGAAGCCCCGTTCCGGGCTGTCGGCCCAGATGAAGATCTGCGTCGGCAGCGCCGTGGAGGCATCGAAGGGCGAGGACGCCGCCGAGGTGATGAAGGCGTTCATCCCGATCAGCAGCAGCGGCGCGGTTTCGCCAAGCGCCTGCGCCAGACCGATGATCGTGCCGGTCAGGATGCCGGGCATGGCCAGCGGCAGGACGTGGCCGAACACCACCTGTTGCTTGGAGGCCCCGATCCCCAGCGCCGCTTCCCGGATCGACGGCGGCACCGCCTTCAGGGCTGCGCGCGTGGCGATGATGATCGTGGGCATGGTCATCAGCGCCAGCGTCAGACCGCCGACGAAGGGCGCGGAACGCGGCAGGCCGAACCAGTTCAGGAAAACGGCCAGCGCCAATAGGCCGAACACGACAGAGGGCACGGCAGCGAGGTTGTTGATGTTCACCTCGATGAAGTCGGAAATGCGGTTCCTGGGGGCGAATTCCTCGAGGTAGATGGCCGCGCCGATCCCGATGGGAAAGGCGATCAGGAAACAGGTGAGCAGCGCCCAGAACGTGCCGACAAGGGCACCGCGCAGGCCCGCGAGTTCCGGAAAGCGGGAGTCGGCATTGGTCAGGAGACCTATGTTGAGGGGGGTCGCGATCATTCCCGCCTCGTCCAGCGCGTCGAACCATGCGACTTCGCGGTCGTTGACGCGGCGCTGTTCCTCGGGCGTGGCGCGATCCACGTTGCCCTTGTTGAGCTGGTCGAACGGGTCCGCGACGGGGACGGTGATGGAGATCGTCTGACCGATCAGCGACGGGTCCGCCACGACCCGGTCGCGCAGGTAGAACTGCGCGCCATTGGACAGGATGTTGCGCACGGCGCGCGCATCCGTTTCGGGATCGGCATCGGGCAGGCTGCCCAGAAGCGAGGCGGTCAGGACGTCCTGGAAGCCGCCGCGCGGCAGACCGTCCTCGGGGATTTCCGCGGGGTCGATGTAGACATCCATGGTGACATGGGTCTGCACGAAGGCGGAGTAGCCCGTGGTTACCAGCGAGGCCACGAGGATGAACAGGACGGTGAAGGCCGCCAGGATCGCCGCTATGCCGAAGCCTTGCAGGATCAGGTCCGCGCGCTTGCGCTTTGCGACCTTGGCGGAGCTTTCCGTCAGCGAGGTCCTGCGGGGGCCATCGGTGCCCGAAGTGGTGATGTCAGCCATGGTTCCTGCGCCTCAATCGTAGATTTCACGATACTTGCGCACGATACGCAGGGCCAGCACGTTGATCCCGAGGGTCAGGATGAACAGCATCAGGCCGAGCGCGAAGGCGGCAAGGGTTTTCGGGTTGTCGAATGCGGTGTCGCCGATCAGCAGCGTCACGATCTGGACGGTGACGGTGGTGACGCTGTCGAGCGGGTTGATCGTCATCCGCGCGATCAGGCCTGCGGCCATCACCACGATCATCGTCTCGCCGATGGCACGGCTGACGGCCAGCAACACGCCGCCGACAATGCCGGGAATGGCGGCGGGAAACAGCACCTTGAGCATCGTTTCGCCCCGCGTCGCGCCAAGGGCAAGCGAGCCGTCGCGCAGGCTGCGCGGGACGGCGGTCAGCGCATCGTCGGCGAAGGAGGAGATGAACGGGATCAGCATGATGCCCATGACGCCCCCTGCGGCCAAAGCCGTGTTGGACGACACCGCGAAGCCAAGATCGGCCCCGGTGCCGCGCAGGGCGGGGGCGACGACAAGAACGGCGAAGAAGCCGTAGACCACCGTCGGGACCCCCGACAGGATTTCCAGCACCGGCTTGACCACCGCGCGCAAGGCATGCGGCGCGAATTCGTTGAGGTAGATTGCGGTCAGCAATCCGATGGGGGTGGCGATGAACATGGCGATCGTGGCGATCACGACGGTGCCGAGGATCACCGGCAGCCAGCCGAAGGCCCCGACGGCGGCGATCTGGTCCGCGCGGATCGGGATCTGCGGCTCCCAGCTTGTGCCGAACAGGAAGTCGGTGAAGGGCACCATCTCGAAGAAGCGATAGGCTTCGAAAACCAGCGCGAAGACGATCCCGATGGTGGTCAGGATGGCCACGAGCGAGCAGGAGATCATCAGACCCAGCACGATATGTTCGGCCGCCTGCCGGGCGCGAAATTCGGCCGCGACCTGGCGGCGCACCAGAAACAGGATGGCGGCGGAGAGAGCGGCGACAACGATGACCAGAAGGATATCGGCCGTGGCATAGAGCGTTGTGAGCCGCTCTGCGGCCGCAAGCTGCCAATCCGGCGGCGTGCCGAAGGTCTGGCCCCGGGTGATCGACTGGATCGTGGCAAGGATCAGGTCGACCTCGCCGCGCGGCAGCCCGGCGATTTCGGCATCCGGCAGGCCGCCGATGACCATGGCGTTGATCACGGGCGTCTTGAGGACGAGAAAAATGCAGATCAGGATGAACACCGGCACAAGCACGGCCAGCAAGGCGTAGAGCCCATGGAAATAGGCCAGCGAATGCGTTCTGGTACCGCCCGCCTGGATGGCCCTGGCCGCCGTTCGGTTGAGAACAAAGGCCGCGACTGCAAGGGCCGCAAGGATCAGGAACGCAAGAAGGGTCATCGGGATCGGGCCTGCTGTGTTCGGGTCAGATTGAGCAATGCGCCTGCCCGACACCGGGTCGGACAGGCGCAGATCACGGTCGCACCGATTACTCGGGGCGCGCCATCGGGGTCAGGGCCGCAACGGATGCCTGAACTTCGGCACGCAGGGCGTCGGGCAGCGGAACCATGCCACGCTCGGCCTGGTAACCGCCCGGTCCGATCGATTCTTCGGAGAGATACTCTTCGATGAACTCGGCCAGGTTCGGGATCACACCGACATGCGCGTTCTTGATGTAGAAGAACAGCGGACGCGAGATCGGGTATTCGCCCGATGCGATGGTCGCGGCCTCGGGGGCGACGCCATTGACCGTCACGGCCTTGAGGGTGTCGAGGTTCTCGAACAGGAACGAGTAGCCGAAGATGCCCATGGCGTTTGCGTCGGAGTTCAGGCGCTGCACGATCAGGTTGTCGTTTTCACCGGCTTCGATGAACGGACCGTCGGTGCGCATGCGCGAGCAGTTTTCTTCGACCCAGTCACCGTCGAAACCGCCATCCGCCACGTAGGGCAGTTCCTCACAACCGGCGTGCATGGCCAGTTCGACGAAAGCGTCACGGGTGCCGGAGGTCGGCGGCGGCCCGAGGACCAGGATCTCGGTCGCGGGGAAGTCGGGGTTGATCTCGTCCCATGTGGTGTAGGGATTGTCGACCCATTCGCCGTTCACGGGAACCTGTGCGCCAAGCGCGAGGTAGATTTCGGTCAGCGTCAGATCCCATGCGAACTCGTTCTCGACGGAGATCGCGATGGACAGACCGTCGGAGCCGATCTGGGCTTCGGTGATCTCGGTCACGCCGTTTTCGGCGCAGAGATCGAATTCCGACTGCTTCATGGCGCGCGATGCGCCGGTCATGTCGGCATGGGCCACGCCAACGCCGCCGCAGAAGATCTGCATGCCGCCGCCGGTGCCGGTCGATTCGATGATGGGCGACGGAGCGCCGGTGTTGTTGGCGAACTGCTCGGCAGCGGCCTGGCTGTAGGGGAACACGGTGGAAGACCCGACGACGCGGATCTCCTCGCGGCCCTGGGCAAGGGCAGCCGTCGCGGAAACGGCAGCCAGTGCCAGAACCGAAACGCTAAGTTTTGCGAAAGACATAAGAGACTCTCTCCAGTTTGTTTTCAGACATCACGCACAGCGCTCTCAACCACTGTCCGCTCGGCGCGACAGGTAGGCTCCGTTCGCAATGCTTTTGTGACGGATAGGTAACGGTTTTATGACAGTCGAGGATAGCGTCGGGGATGGCGTCGGGGAACGGGGCCGGACCGGACCGGTGGCGCGGTTTCAGACGGCCGGAAATTGCACGGAAAAGGTCGAGCCGCGGCCCTTTTCCGAGGTGATGCGCAAGCGCCCGCGATGGCGGTTCACGATATGCTTCACGATCGCCAATCCCAGCCCGGTTCCCCCCATCTCGCGGGAGCGGTGGGTGTCGACGCGGTAGAATCGCTCGGTCAGGCGGGGCAGGTGCAGTCTGTCGATGCCTTCGCCCTGGTCGATCACGTCGACATCGAGGATCGGACCGCGCAAGAGCCCCCTGCCCTCGCCCCGGCTCAGGCGCAGGGTCACCGGCTTGTCGGGCCCGCCATATTTCAGCGCGTTCTCCGTCAGGTTCAGGAACACCTGCATCACCTGGTCGCGGTCGCCCTGGATCAGGGAGGGCAGTTCCTTCACGCTGTCGTCGCGGACCAGCGTCAGCGTGTTGCCGCGATCCTCGGCCCCCGGGCGCAGGGCGGCGAGGACGCTGCCCAGAAGCGCCTCGAGGTCGATCTGTTCGCTGGGGCGCATGCGTTCTTGCTGTTCCACGCGGCTGAGCGACAGGAGATCCGACACGAGGCGGTTCATCCGCCGCGCCTCGTCCTCCATGATGGCGAGGAACCGCTCCTGCGCCACCGGATCATTGCGGGCCGGGCCGCGCAGGGTTTCGATGAAGCCCAGCACCGCCGTCAGGGGCGTGCGCAATTCGTGGCTGACATTGGCGACGAAATCGCGGCGCATCTCCTCGGCCTCGCGCAGATGGGTGATATCGGTGAAATGCAGGATCATCGTGCGCTGGCCATACAACAGCAACGCCGTGATGCGGACCTTGTATTGCGTCACGCCCGCCTGTTCCGAGCGTTCGATCCGCGCATCGGCATGGGGCTCGCCCCGGAACACTGCGTCGATCCGGCTGACCAGCGCCGGCTGGCGCAGCGCCGCATCGTGGCTGCGCCCGACGATCCACGCCCCCAGCAGCGTCGTGGCGGCGGTATTGGCGTGCTGGATGGTGCCGTCCGCCGCGATATGGAGCATCGGGTCCGGCACGGCCTCGATCACGGTCTGGATCACGTCTTCGACCATCTGCGGTCCTGTCAGTTGCAGTTCGGGGGCAGCAAACATTGCCCATGCGCCGATTCTGCACATGGTGGCAACGGATGTGTGACAGGCAAGGTCGCAAAGGTTTCATTTGAAATCATGCGGGTTTCGGGTATCCTCGAAGGGCGCGGAACGGCTGTGCGCGAGCGCCGAACGGGGTGTGCGACGGGGCCGTGCCGCGACCGAGAGACCAGTATCACGGCGTGACGTACAATGGCCCACCATGACACCTGATCTGCCATCCCGCCCCATGCCCGACGCGCTTCTTTGGCCCGCGCTGGTCAACCTGCTGGCGCCACCCCCCACCGCCCAGATCCTGACCGTCGCCCTGTCGCGCAACGAGGTGAACGCCCTGCCCCGGCATGTCCGCGCCCCGGGCGCGAGCCTGCGCAGCACGCGGTTTTCACAACTTCGCCGAGCCGATCTGCGCGGCGCGCAGGCGCCCTCGCTGGTCCTGTCGCCGCTGGTTCGGCCGGGGTTCGATTCGATGGACCTTCTGACCACCCTTCGCGAGGCCGGTTACGCCGGGCGCTACCTGGTTCTTGCCGTCCCGGTGCCGCATCTTGCCCTGATCCGGGCCGAGATGCAGGCCGTCGCCGGAGCCCTGAATGTCGATGTCATCGCGCTGGGAGCGGGATCGGTTCTGCACCTGGTATGAACCGGGCGCGCCGGAATGGCGACCGGTCTTGCGCGTCTCGGACAGGCGCACTCAAAAGATCAGAGCGGGCCACGGGACGGCGACTGAACGCGACACGCGCTAGACCTCCGCCAGGCCGGCCTCGAAATCCGCGATCAGCAGGGCCGGATCCTCGATCCCGACGGAGACCCGGAAGAAGCCGTCCGAAATGCCAAGCGCCGCGCGCCCTTCCCGCGTCAGGCCACGGTGGGAGGACGACGCCGGGTGGCTGAGCGTGGTGCCCACATCGCCAAGCGTCGGCGCGAACGGCAGATCGGGGGCGCCCTGCACGAGACGATCGGCGGCGGCTTCGGTCGTGTCGGCCAACTCGAAGCTCAGCATGTTGCCGAAAACGCCACCAAGCGTGGCCGCGATCTGTCGATGGTCCGGATGATCGGTGCGACCGGGGTAGAGCACGCGACCCACCTTGGGGTGCGCGGCCAGCCAATCGGCCAGCGTCGCCGCATTGGCCTGGGCGGCGTGGAAGCGCAGCGGGAAGGTATAAAGCCCCCGCTCCGCCAGCCAACAGTCCTGCGGTGCCGGCGTCATGCCGACGGTGACGGCGAAATCGTAGATCGCCTTCATCCGGGCCGGATCGCGCGCCGCGACATATCCCAGCGTGACATCGGAGTGCCCGGCGAGAAGCTTGGTCACGGAATGGATCACGAAATCCGCGCCCTCGACCAGCGGGCGATAGGCCATCGGCGTGGTGAAGGTGTTGTCGACGGCAAGCATGACGCCCGCCTCCTGCGCCAGTGCCACGATGCCCGCCATGTCGGCCACACGCAGGGTCGGGTTGGAGATCACCTCGACAAGGATCATCTTCGTTTCCGGCCGGATCGCGGCGCGCATCGCGGCCACATCGGTGGGATCGGCGACGCTGGTGGCGATGCCGAAGCGCGCGAGATCCTGGTGCATCAGCCGCAGGGAGCGCCCGTAAAGCTGGTTGCCGCCGACGATATGGTCGCCCGCCCCCAGCAGTCCCATGATCGTGGCGGAGACCGCCGCCATGCCCGAGCCGAGGATCATGCCGCCCTCCGCCGCCTCCAGCATGTCGATCTTGCGGGCCAGAAGCTCTGCGTTGGGGTGGCCTTCGCGGGCATAGGTATAGCCCTGCGCGCGGCCCTCGTACTGGGAATGCAGCATCTCGATCGACGGCGAGGCATAGACCACCGAAGGGTGGATCGGCGTCACGACCGGGCGGCTGACGCCCTCGCGGAGCGCCGCGCGGCGGACAAGCGTGGTCGGGCGATTGAGGCGGTCGGTCATGGTGTGGGGATCCCTGAAAGCGGTGTGACGCCCTCTCCTAGCAAACGGCGCATCGGCGTCAATGCGGGCCGTGCGCGCGGCACACGGATCGCGCGTTCGATATGTCGCCATCGGGTTCATTGACGCCTTCACGGGCTTGCATCGCCCGGCCGCCACGCGTGCCCCGCTACACCGGCGCGGACCGGAAAGCCGGGTCATCTTCGCGGCCCCGGACCCCGAATCCGGCAACCGGCAGACGCGGATGCAGCGTGTCATCGACGGCCGTGCCGGCGTGGGATCACTGCCCGGCAGGCCTTCGACGCGGCCGAAACCCAACCGTTTCCCCGATCCGACAGCGGGTCGGCCCATCCCGTCCCGGCCCGCGAAGAAGCCGCCGATGCCCCGGTTCATGGATATCCAGCGCGGCGGACCGGAGGCCGGTGCGACCCTTCGGCCTGTCGATCGGCGTGGCCGCGTGCCGTGAGGCCGGGCAAGGGCCGGGCACGGGCCGGGCACGGGCCGGGCAAGGGCCGGGCAAGGGCCGGGGTCCGGGCAATTTGGCCTCTGACCTCAAGGGCGCACGGTTCCGTCGCCCGTCACGAGATACTTGAACGAGGTCAGTTGCTCGGCCCCCACCGGACCGCGCGCATGCAATTTGCCGGTGGCGATCCCGATCTCGGCCCCCATCCCGAATTCCCCGCCATCGGCGAACTGGGTCGAGGCGTTCCACATCAGGATCGCGGAGTCGAGGCGCTGGAAAAAGCGCTGCGCCGCCGCCTCGTCCTCGGCGATGATGGCATCCGTGTGGTTGGAGCCGAACGTCCGGATATGGGCCAGCGCGCCGTCGATATCGTCGACCACGCGGGCGGCGATGATCATGTCGAGAAACTCGCGGCCCCAATCCGCGTCCTGCGCCGGCGTGACCCCTTCGATCGTCTGGAGCCGCGCATCGCCACGCACGTCCACGCCAGCATCGAGCAACGCGCGCACCACGCCCTGCCCTATGGTGTCGGCGATGTCGCGGTGGATCAGCAGGCATTCGGCCGAGCCGCAGATACCGGTGCGCCGGGTCTTGGCGTTCAGCACGACCTTCAGCGCCTTCTGTGCGTCGGCGCTGGCATCGAGGTAGATGTGGCAGATGCCTTCGAGATGCGCGAAGACCGGCACGCGCGCCTCGCGCTGGACCAACCCGACCAGCCCCTTGCCGCCCCGCGGGACGATGACGTCGATGCTGTCGGTCATGGTCAGCATCTCGCTGACGGCTGCCCGGTCGCGGGTCGGCACACGCTGGACGGCGTCCTCCGGCAGGCCCGCCGCCTGCAAGCCCGCCTTGAGGCACTGGACGAGGAGGCCCGAGGAATGGAAGCTTTCCGAACCGCCCCGCAGGATCACGGCATTGCCGGACTTCAGGCACAGCGCCCCGGCATCGGCGGTGACATTCGGGCGCGATTCGTAGATCACGCCGATCACGCCCAGAGGCGTGCGCACCCGCTGGATGTGCAGGCCCGAGGGCCGGTCCCATTCGGTCATCACCTGCCCGACGGGATCGGCCTGATCCGCCACGGCGCGCAGGCCGTCCACGATGGCGGCGATCCGGTCCGCGTTCAGCATCAATCGGTCCAGCAGGGCGGGCGACAGGCCCTTGTCGCGGCCATATGCCATATCCTCGACATTGGCGGCGATGATCTCGGGCGCGCGGTCGATGACAGCATCGGCGGCCGCATGGAGCGCGCGGGTCTTCGCCTCGGGCGCCGCGAAGGCCAGTTCGGCCGCCGCCGCCTTCGCGCGGGCGCCGATCTCGGCCATGAGGGCGGGAATGGTCTGGGTCAGGTCATTCATCGGACGGCTCCGGTCGGCGGGGCAACAGGCATGTGCGTTGCGTTTACCGAAAGATCGCGGCGCACGGAAGAGGCGGGGTCGGCAGGGGCAGGCGTCAGAGCGCCATGTCGTCACGATGCACCAGCGCGGCGCGGCCCGGATAGCCCAGGATCCCCTCGATCGCGTCGGAGCGATGGCCCGCGATCGCCCGCGCCTCCTCCCCGGTATAGCGGCTGAGGCCGATGCCGAGCGCCGTGCCGTCAGGGCCTTCCAGGCGCAGGGGATCGCCGCGCCCGAAACGGCCGGTGACGGTGGTGATGCCTGCGGGCAGCAGCGAGGAGCCGCGCGTCAGCGCCGCCGCCGCCCCGGCATCGAGGCGCAACGTGCCCTTCGGCTTCATGGCACCGATCCACGCCTTGCGGGCCTGTTGCGGCGTCAGCTTGGCGGTGAACCACGTGGCCCGCGCGCCGTGATCGAGCGCTTGCAATGGCCGGGGCACGGCCCCTTGCGTGATCGCCATGGCGCAGCCCGCCGCGGTTGCGGTGCGCGCGGCCAGCAGCTTGGTCTTCATGCCGCCCTTCGACAGGCCGGATCCGGCATCGCCCGCCATGGCCTCGATCTCGGCCGTGATGGCATCGAGCTGCGCGAAATGGCGCGCGGCGGGGTCGGTATTGGGGTTGGCGGTGTAGAATCCGTCCACATCGCTGAGCAGGACGCAGATATCGGCCCCCGACATCACGGCGACATGGGCGGCAAGACGATCATTGTCGCCATAGCGGATCTCGTCGGTGGCGATGGTGTCATTCTCGTTCACGATGGGCACCGCGCCGCGTGCCAGCAAGGCCGCGAAGGTGGCGCGGGTGTTGAGGTAGCGGCGGCGATCCGCGCTGTCGTCCAGCGTCAGCAGGATTTGCGCGGAGGTCAGGCCATGGGGCGCCAGCACCTCCTCGTAGGCACGGGCCAGCCGGATCTGGCCGACGGCGGCGGCGGCCTGGCTTTCGTCCAGCGACAACCTGCCATGGCCGAGGTCGAGCGCGCCGCGCCCAAGCGCGATGGCCCCGGACGAGACCAGGATGACGTCGGTTCCGGCCTGCTTCAGGGCCGCCACGTCCTGCGCCAGACCGTGCAGCCATTCGGCACGCAACGCGCCGGTTGTGCTGTCCACCAGAAGGGAAGATCCGATCTTGACGACGACGCGCCCGGCCCCGGCAAGGCGCGGAGCCGTGGAGCGCGCGTCCATGCCGGAGGTCAGGGTCGCCATTCGTCCGGCTCCTCGACCGCATCGCGGGCGGCACGGCGGTCGGCATCGACGCGGGCGCGCAACACGCGCAGCACCTCCAGCAGGCCGGTGCGGGCAACGCCGGACATCTCCATCACCGGGCCGGCCACGGCTTCCAGCGCGGCGCGCTTCTCGGCGATCTCTTCCGCGCTCAGGGCGTCGATCTTGTTGAGCACGGTGATGCGGGGCTTGTCGGCAAGCTCTCCCCCGTAGGCCTCCAGCTCCGTGATGATGGTCCTGTAATCCGCCGCCACATCCTGCGCAGTGCCGTCGATCAGGTGCAAGAGCGCCGCACAGCGCTCCACATGGCCAAGGAACAGGTCGCCAAGGCCCCTGCCCTCGCTGGCGCCCTCGATCAGTCCGGGAATGTCGGCCACGACGAACTCGGCCCCGTCGACACCGACGACGCCGAGATTGGGGTGCAACGTGGTGAACGGGTAATCCGCGATCTTGGGCCGCGCGTTCGAGGTCGCGGCAAGAAAGGTCGACTTGCCCGCATTGGGCAGGCCCAGAAGCCCCACATCGGCAATCAGCTTCAGGCGCAGCCAGATCGTGCGCTCCACCCCTTCCTGCCCCGGATTGGCGCGGCGCGGGGCCTGGTTGGTGGCGGATTTGAAATGCAGGTTGCCGAAGCCGCCATTGCCGCCCTTGGCGATGCAGAGGCGCTGCCCCAGCATGTCGAGATCGGCGATCAGCGTTTCCTGATCCTCTTCCAGGATCTCGGTCCCGGCGGGCACGCGCAGCACGATGTCGTCGCCATCCTTGCCGGTGCGCTGCTTGCCCATGCCGGGTTGGCCGCTCTTGGCGAAGAAGTGCTGCTGGTAGCGGAAATCGATCAGCGTGTTCAGCCCGTCCACGACCTCCACCCAGACATCGCCGCCGCGTCCACCATCGCCACCATCTGGGCCGCCATATTCCTGGAACTTTTCCCGCCGGAACGACACCGCGCCGCCGCCACCGCCGCCCGAGCGGATGTAGACCTTCGCCAGATCAAGGAATTTCATGGCTCACCGCGACCGCTGTCGCGCCCCCTTCATCTATCCAAAAATACTCCGGGGAGCGCGAGGGGCTGGCCCCTCGCTCCGGCCATGTGTGTCTTACGCCAAACGCTTGAGGTAAGTCCATGTGGCCACCTTCGCCCCGCGCGCGACGGAAAACGCCTCCGCATCGCCGAGGTAATCGAAGCCCGCGTTGGTCAGCACCCGGGCCGAGCCGGGATTGTCCTGGAACACGGAGGCGAAGATCGTCTGGTTGTCCATCGGGTTCGCATCGACCAGCGCCTGCACCGCTTCGGACGCGAAGCCGGTGTTCCACAGGGCGGGCGCGACCCAGTAACCGATCTCGGACTGGTTGCGATCCATCTGGTCGAGCGTGATGAGGCCGAGGAACTCGGACCCGCCAAAGGCGGTCGCGTCCATCACCCATGCCTGACAGGCCCGGCCGGGCTTGAGGAAGTTCCCGATATAGTTCTCGGCCGCACCGGGCGGCAGCGGATGGGGGATGGAGGTGGTCATGCCCGCGACGCGCTTGTCGGCGTGATACATCTGCAATCGGCCCGCATCGGAGGTGCGCAGCGGCCGCAAGACCATGCGCGGCGCCTCGATCACCGCCTGGGGGCGTATCGTGTCCTGCTTCATATCCCGGTCCTCCTCCGAACCGATCCTCTCGCCACCCTCTTCCTTTTAGGTAGGCGCAGGCGCCTTCTGGCACAAGACGATGAACCAATTGCGAATTTACACAAATGCGCGAACAGGATGCCAAATCGCACGTCAGGGCGAACCGGGTTCCAAATCGCACGTCAGGGCGAACAAAATGCGAGGGGCCGGCGAAAACGCCGGCCCCTCGAATGTCGAACCCTTGGGACGGGCGCTTACTCGGCGGCCTCGGCGGCCGGAAGCACGGAAATGAAGGTGCGGCCCTTGAAGCCCTTGCGGAAGGTCACCTGGCCCTCTTCGGTCGCGAAGATCGTGTGATCCTTGCCTTCGCCGACGCCTTCGCCCGGCCACCACTTGTTACCGCGCTGGCGGGCGATGATGTGGCCCGGAACCACGGCCTCGCCACCGAACTTCTTGATGCCAAGACGGCGGCCCGCGCTGTCGCGGCCGTTGCGAGAGCTACCACCTGCTTTTTTGTGTGCCATGGTCTGTTACTCCTGTTCAGCGGCAAACGCGGTGGCTTGCTCGATCCAGTTGTCGCGCTCGATGCGGCCCTTGAACGACAGCTTGTCGTCCATGTAGGCGATCTCTTCCGGTCCCCATGCCATGATCTGGTCGAAATGGAAAACGCCGTTCTCGTGCAGCAGGCCTTCCAGCTTCGGGCCGACGCCCGAAATCTTCTTCAGATCGTCGGGCTGACCGCCACGGGCCTCCGTCAGGAGGTTGGCAGGCCGGGTACCCTGGGGCGCTTCGGCGGCGGGCGTTGCGGCTGCATTCGCCGCCTTGGCTTTGGGGGCGGAGGCCTTCTTCACCGGTGCGGCGGGTGCCGCGGATTTCGGGGCGGAACCGGCCCCCATCGCGGCTTTCACACCGGTCTTGTCGCCGCCCGAGGCGAGGATGTCCGTCACCTCGATCAGCGTCAGCTTCTGACGGTGACCTTTGGTGCGCTGGGACGAATGCTTGCGGCGGCGCTTCACGAAGTGAATGAGCTTCTCGCCCTTCACCTGTTCGATCACGTTGGCCTGCACGGCCGCGCCCGAAACCAGCGGGGCGCCGATGGTGGCGGTTTCGCCCCCAAGCATCAGGATATCGTTGAACTGGACGGTCTCACCGGCCTCTGCCGCAAGCAATTCGACACGCAGCTTGTCGCCGGCGTGAACCTTGTATTGCTTGCCGCCTGTCTTGATGACAGCGAACATTGTCGTTTCCTTTGTCTCCGCGCCCTGTGGCCCCGCGATCGCGGCGTTGTCGGAGCGGCATCGCAGCCTGTCTCCGCCTCGGACAGCGCGCCCTGTCGGGCGTCATGTCATGGCTCCGCCGGGTCGAAGCCCGCCAGAGCGCGCCGTATCGTCCATGGCGACTGGTTTGTCAACTGCTTCCGGGCAACGGATCAACGGCGTCCGCGCGGGCCGCGCCGGTGCCTCCGCGCCCGGATCGCGACAGCCACGCATCGCCCCTTGCGCGGCCAACCACTTGCCGGTATGCCGCGCCCCACGATCAATCCACCAGTCACGGAGAGGTGCCGGAGTGGTCGAACGGGACGGTTTCGAAAACCGTTGAGCTCGAAAGGGTT
>Ga0100391_1002203_pt1 | contig 20845 bp, 18 predicted proteins | sample CryGeymeta201515_FD_81541 | JGI IMG/M metagenome (GOLD analysis project Ga0100391, IMG submission 81541) | Groundwater microbial communities from Crystal Geyser aquifers in Utah, USA - Crystal Geyser metaG 2015-15 | ecosystem: Environmental > Aquatic > Deep subsurface > Groundwater | place: USA... | reverse complement strand
TGCTGGTGGGGGGTATGGGTGGGGTCGGGTGTTAATTTTTGTTGAAAAAAAAGTAGGAGTGGAAGGGGGGGGGGGGGAAGAGGATACCACTAGCTGGTTTTGAGTCTGCGATTATAAAGTGGAGTCTACCGTGCACTTGTACTTCAATGTTGTGTCTTCACGCCGTGTTTGCTGCACAGCCTTGTTTTGGTTTTTAATTTTTCTTCAAGATAGAGGACGCAAAGTGCCAGCCACGCAAAAAAGATTAGGCGATAGCCAGCAAGCTCCTTCTGCCGTGGAATTAGCTTTTTGAATGAAAGCCAGCATAAACTTTACTCAGTACTACTATAAATCTTTAACTCATAGGCTTACTTGCTCAATATTATTAGACTAGTAGGTGCTCGATCATGATTGTGGACAAGATAGACAAACGTGCATAGAGTGTTTTACTAGCACAGTGACTCATAACCCTATCTCAGATTAAAACCAACCCAAACCCAAACTAGCATTTCTTTTGTTTATCATAAATAGGGTATTATTTTATTACTACTATTACTCTAATAGTTTTTCTTTTTTCTTCATCCTCCCTTAACAAGCTATTTCTATCATTATTTGTCTTTGTCAAGCTAGCACAGTAGCCCTACCTGAAACCAGCCTACCTTAACTCCCTTCAAAAAAATCATGAGTCAACGAGTGCGATCATGGCAAACGAAAGAGACTCGGCATTATTGCCAAGTTTGCAACGCGTGGATGGGCAATGATAAGCAGTCCATTTTGTTGCACGAAAATGGAAAGAAGCACCAGGAAAATGTGGAAAGATCGCTCAAAACTAGACGAGATACCAAGGATGCTCAAGATAAACAAGCCAAGCAACTAAAGTCATCTTTAGCGGCCATGGAACAATCTGCTCTGCAAAGTATGACCACGGGACCCGATGCTCACTACTTTGACACAACGTCTGCTGGATTGGGACAGCCAGGTGCTGTTGGACTACCACCATATGCAGGAGCGGGAATGGGAATGTACGCGCAGCCTATTCATTCGACCGTATCAGCCACAGCTCCACTACCACCACCACCACCACCTCCTGCTCCTTCTCAGAGTAAAGCGCCACCACCAGCTCATATCAGCAAAGAGGATAAGAAGGAATGGAAGGCACTCAAAAAGCAAAGGCAAGAGGAAAAAAAGAAAAAGGATGCAGATTCCGACAACGACAACGATGATGACCTGCCAACGAGTCAACAATCTAAAAAGAAGCGGAGAATAATTGCTCCTGATGAAGGGCACTACACATTGATGGTAGATGAAAACAACCCCGCGGGTGTCGTCAAGAGCGAGAATGACACCTCCGCCCCGCCGACCACAGAATCCACCAATTCGAAACCCACAACCTACCTGGAAGGCATTGTGTTTGCAGAACTACTAGAACCCGACATGCCAATCCAAATCTGGACGGGTAGTAATTTGAGTAGTGCCGAAGAACGAAAATTAGCTCACAATCAATCCTTGTGGAAGAATGGGTTGGTCGTGAATATGAAACGGAAGAAGAAACCAACCAACAACAGCGACATGAATGACGAAGATCGTATGGTCGTAAGTGTGGCCTATCTCAAGTTGTCCACTGATCAAGACGAAACACTGGAACATGACGTTCGTTTGCACCGGATTCGAATTGTCTTGGGTGGTGATGAGAGCATTCCCGAGACACTGGAAGAGGCTCGGATTTTAGCAATGGGTGGCGAAGAAATTGACACCTCGGGCGAACGAACGACCGCAGACAGAATTGATGAAGCCACGGGACTGTCAGGATGGTCCACCGTTCAAATCAAACGAACTACAAAACACCAGGAGGCGAGAGAGGAACGACAACGAGAAAGACAACAACAACGTCTGGCTCGACGTGCGACAGAAGACGCGGCCAAGGAAGCAGCGATGCGCAGATTAGAGGAATCCAAAGTGGCCAATGCCGAAGACAGTGCGCTGGGGGCCTTTGATGTATGGTCACAAACTGCCAAGGGTGGGTACAAGGGTGTGGATATCCATACAGAAGCAAATATAACAGTGGCCGATACCGCCAAGCGATTGGCCGCAAAAGGTGAAGCGGTGGCCTTCAAAAAAGGTAAGTTTGGAAAAGACAAAATTGCAGGAAAGAAGCGAAATCGACGAGTCACGTCAGCGGATGACGATTAGGATTGCTGCCGTAGCTACCATGGAGACTAATAAAAATAATGTAGAATTATGAATGCAGTATACAAGAGCATGAATGAGTACTGTTCAGTCGATACCATTCCAGTACAGGGGTCTACCAATCACCACCATAGCCATCACCAGTAGCCAATGCATCTTTGTGACCACTCGCCACACGTCGCGCATCTTTGTCGATCTTGGGACAATCGACAATGGTATGACCCAAGCCACCACAAAAAGAACAACCACCTCCTTCGCCCCCATTTTGTTCTCGTGGGTCATCCAGCATCATGAGGACAGGAGGAATTCTTTGTTTGGCTTCTTTTAGCAAATGTTTCAAATCCAGCAAGGTTGTTTCATCTGAACTTTTATTGATAAAGGTAGTCGCTACACCCGTCTTACCACAACGACCTGTACGTCCGATGCGATGCACATAATTTTCAATCTCGGTCGGCATGTCAAAGTTGATGACGTGTTGAATATCACTAAAATCGAGCCCTTTGGCAGCAATATCGGTAGCAACTGCAATCATGATTGCAAGAAAAAATCAAAGATAAAGATTTAATTAAAAAGTGTTAGCAACCGTGAAAGTGAACAGTGTAACAACAGCGACAATCGTAACGTAGAATCCAGCAAACACGCAAAACCTACCCAAGACATCTTTCTGGCCCGCCTTGTACATGGCAATTGCCTCGTTACGTTCTTCTTGATCTTTTCCTCCATGAATACTGACAGCTTCTACTCCCTTGAGCAACAAGTATTCGTGAATGTCATCCACGTCACCCTTCCGCTCGCAAAAGATTACAACGGGTGGCGAAGTTTTTTGGAGACAATGCAACAGATACACAATTTTCGCTTCTTGCTTGACGTATTCTACTTCCTGAATAACGTCCAAGTTTGCAGCTCCTGCTCGACCGACATTCACGACAATGGGTTGGACGAGAGTTTGCTTGGCAAATTGTTGAAATTTTTGTGGAAATGTGGCACTGAACAACAGTGTTTGTCGCTGATGCCGAAAATAATTCATAATTTCACCTACTTCTTCGTCAAAGCCTAGATCCAGCATCCGATCGGCCTCATCCAGACAGATAAAACGACAAATGTCTAGCGTCATGGCCTTTCGTTTGAGGATATCTCTCAGCCGGCCTGGTGTGGCCACAATGCAATGTACTCCTTGTTGTTGTACCATTTGCAACTGATCCCGTACGGACTCTCCTCCAATAAATAACTGAGCTCGCAACTGAGGATATTGCGGTGTGTCACTAATGGTGGTACAGAACTCGTGCACAACATCATACGTTTGGCGAGCCAGCTCGCGGGAGGGCGCCATGACAATTGCCACGGGACCTTCTCCTGCAATCAATGGCATACGCAACTCTTCTTCGAGGGCTGCCATGACCATGGGCAGTGAAAAAGTCAGGGTCTTACCAGATCCTGTAAAGGCAATACCTACCATGTCTCGACTGGCCAAAGCCACGGGCAATCCTTGCATTTGAATGGGAGTTGGTCGTTTGATCCCCTTGGCATTCAGGGACTTCAGAATGGGAGGTGGCAACTTCATATCGCTAAAGCGCTTCATGGGAGGTGGAACAGTTTCGCCTTCAACTTCCATGTGCCATTCCTTTCGAATCTTAAGCCAAGCCGGTTCTCCCTGTTCTAAAATGTACCGCGGCACAGTCCAAGACGAGGGCATGGGATCCTTGTAAATGACGCCGTGGGCTAATTCTGATGCACCCTGTAAGGCATTGGATTGGACTTTAGAAGACTCTCTTAAAATTCGTTCTTCTTCTTCTTTGCGTTTGTCTTGTTTCTTTTCTTCTTCTGTTCGATTTTGTTGCAAGGCAGCGGCACGTTCCAGCAATGATTCGACGGGCGCCGAATCTCCTTCTCCTTCTTGCTGTTGCTGCTGCTGCTGATGATCATCATCATCATTCGTATTTTTGTTGGTGGCTTCAAATGCTAGTGTTTTCGTTTTCCCCACGTTTGTCTTCTCGGCCACGGATTTCCCCTGGAGCGATTCCATGAGCTCTCTTTGCTTCCGGCCGGCTCGTCCACCTTTTCTCATGGATTCTTGTAAAAATTGGTCTTGTTCCATTCGTCGTCGTTTCGCAAGAGGAATCATTGGCATTTCTTCTTCTTCTTCCTCCTCCTCCTGCAGATTTTCATCCACGTTGCGTGCTCTTTCTTTCTCTCCTCCTTTTTCCTCTGCTGCTGTCATTAAGAGCAAATCATCTTCTTTCTTGGAATTAACTTCTCGTTGGCGACGTTTTTCTTCACGTTTCTTTTTCCATTCTACCAAGGAAGCATCCTGTTGTTGTTGCTCTTCTTCTTGAGCGACCATACTATTGTGTCGCCTTGTGTTACTTACTTAGTATGTGTTGAAAAACCCAGTGTTTGACAAGCTAAGAAAGTACGAATACTCTATTAGCAGAGTTGTTTTCGTATGAATCATATATTTTTGGTGTCAAATTAAAGCATCGTATGGAGTACTGGTAGGTCCATTACGAGTAGACCCTACGTGTCATACGCTCAAGAATTACTCGTAGGTAGTCTAGTCTAGCTGGTACTGATGAATGATGTCGTTTTTAGCTCATAACCTAAGAAGTTGAAAAGATGATAATAATAAGACGTGTTACTTTGGTCAAATTTTGTCTGCTCGTCAAAATCTTCGAGAATTTTTTTGACGAACTACATAATAATAATGACAATTTATCCACTCGTGATTCATAATTTCGTAAAGATATAACGATGATTACTGTTACTTAATGACTCTTCTGACTACTACGACTCGGATGCATTTTTGAACACATTATTCATCTGTTTGTTCGTTGTCTCTATCTCGCTCTACGACGTGCACTACTTGCTGATCGCATATCTTGAACGGTTATGACACTGGGACGAAGCTACTGTCTTGCCCAAAAAGAAACTTAACCAGAGTCTTCATAAGCTTTGATCCACCTTATCTCTCTATTATAGACAGAAGAAACATCACCCGGAATCGTAGCCCACAAAAACAATCAGCGCCCGAGGAGCGAGGGTTCAGCACTTCGCTTTCTGCTTCGCTTTGCCCTCCTCCGTTCAGCACCTTCACTATTTTGAGTTGATATACAAAAATTTGATTATACGTTTATCATGATCCAAACGTTAAACTACATCCACCGACAAGATATTCCCGCTTTTATTAATACTAGCAGCAATGACAAACGTACGTATTTGAACGTTAAACTTAAAAGTGAAGAGTATCCTGGGATTCTTTCTCTGTCGAACGACTACTTGATCTACTTCCCCGGTTCCAAGCAAGGCCTAAAGCGAAAGATATCTTGGAAGTCAATCGAGTCTGTGGATAAGAATTCTGCGTCAAGCACGAAGTCCAAGATACGAATCAAGTTTCGAAAACCAAAAAACAAGAAACCGTTGATAATGGAATTACCGGACCGACCGGAAATGGAACTATTGCATTTGGATATGCAACGGAGAATAGCTGCATTACGTCGTGAACTTCCGGATACACTACTGACAGAAGTCACAGAACAAGCTTCGTTTGCAGTGAATGGCGAGAAGGATCTGGAATGGTGTGGTGAAATAGATCGATCACACGAATCATTTACCAGTCATACCGCCGTAATGGAAGGAATAATGGATAACGTTTACCTGTCCGACGAGAGCCAGAACCGCCGAACCATCAAGATTGAGGTTCCAGGACTCGAAAACAATGACAATCATGATGAAGAAATGACCAAGAAGGAATCTCGCCTTATAGAACAACTGTGCTCTTCAGTATGTACCAAATGGAAGAACAACAACGATCCCGACTGCAAGAGGAAATTTGGTTGGTGTCTCATTGCATTGGTAGTCTTTCTTTTCCTCGTGACGGTCGTGGTGGCAAAGTTCACTTACTAGCTGCCTGAATTTGTTTGATTTAAAGCGTAGGATATCTTTTAGGTGAGAATGTGGAACATAATAATGTTTCTCATAAGAAGCTTTTTGTTATCAAGAACTCACTAATGATGTTAGTATTTGGCGTCGGGCGTCAAGAACCGAGAATATGCAGAGTGCAGAGCAGAGTCCATGATAACTTCAGTTTACGTCTAATGGTAAAAAATTATATCTCTGATACCTCATAATAAAATATCAAGCTTCTACTTGTATTTGCTTGTTTATCAATGATAGGATCCGACTTCTTGTTGTTTTCGTTGGTTGTTTATCAAGTATCAAGTTCAAAGGAAAAATACTGAGTAGACTACAAGAAACAAGTATTGTATTATTTTGAGATAAACAAAAACCTGTCGCGCGAATAAAATTAGAAGCAAATTGGATGGTCATTGCTTACCTGGTAATAAAAAGTTTGACTTCACCTGGGATAGTACTGGTATTGAGAACACTAGACTACTTAACTCGATTCTGGCCTACGCAACAACACGTGTTACTACGAGTACCAGCACTTTGGTCAAAGTATTTCTATTGGGCCAAAACTCCTGGGGAGGTTTTTGAATGACCGATGTCATTGTGACAAACACCCCCAGATTCAACGGACCAAGAATAAAATGAATACTCCGAGCAATAATAAACAACGTGAGATTCTCACAAGCACAGACCACTCTACCCACATGGCAATTTTTCTGTTCAGCAAACAACAACAACAACAAACACAGCAGCAGCGTCTTGCCGCAAATATGTCAACTTCCACAAATACTTTCAGCAGCAGCGGCGGCAGCCATAGCCACAGCAATAGCGCCAGTCGCCCCAGCAGCCGTTTGATTCATCAGAATGATAATGCACCACCAAAATCACAGGTCTCAAAAAAACTTTCCAATAATTTCTTATCTAAACTCGTCGAAGCTGTCGAGCAATTTGAAAAGGAACGCCGTCTCCGCGAAATCAAGAAACGTATCAGTGAAACACAGCTAACGTTACGAGCTGCGACCCAATTGCGATTGGAACAGGAACAACAACAACAACAACAACAACTCCTCCTCTCAACAACCATGACGACGACAACCGCGGTTCCAAGTGACACCATGACTGAATGTTGTTGGACGTCGGACTTGGGAACGGCGCTCTTGTATCCTTTGCCCACGACACCCATTGGTATTGCTATTAGTAGTACCCGTAGCGGTGGCAATATTCGTTCGTTTGCTTCTGCTCCTGCCAAATTGGATCAACAAGAATTGTTAAGGAGACATTCAGCTTCCATGTCTGGGTTTCACAATGTCAATGAACCACCACTGCCACAACAACAACAGCAGCAGCAGCAGCAGCAGCAGCGATCACAAGAACTGCTAAATGATGATGAAGAAGAAACTACTCCCGTCTACATTGAACCAGAACCCGAAGCAGACGGGAAAAATCCACGCCTCTTATCGCCTACACAATTTCGACAGCTAGTAGATGAAGGCATTCCTTCCAGTATGCGTATGAATGCTTGGCGTCGCATTTACAGCATCGGTCGGGACGGAGACTCGTTTTATGCTCTCTTGCAAAAGTGCAAGACCTATCCGCACAACTTGATTGTGATTCAAACCACAACGGGATACTTGCTGGGGGGATTTAATTCGTCGGCTTGGAAGACCCAAAAGAAAACAAGTTGTCATGACTACTATGGCAATGGTGTCAGTTTTTTGTTTGGAAGTCATCCTGCTGCAGACGACTGCAACAATAGCACCAACAACAGCGAACGATTGAGCATTTATAAATGGACGGGTACCAATGATTTGTGTCAGATTTGCAATCAAGAAGAACGAAAAATTGCCATGGGAGGTGGCGGAGCATTTGGTTTTATTCTGAAGGATGATTTCTTCCGTGGGTCGACAGACCGATGTGGAACATTTGGTAATCCACCCTTGACACGTGATCCTGATGGACTATTTACCGTTGCGGCCATGGAAATTTATGGTTTAGTACCTTACGATCTAAATAATAGTGTTCGGTCATCGTGTCGTGAAGTGCTGGAGGAGGCACGGCCTTCTCCATCATTATTGCCTGCGGTCTTGCCGATACCAAGAGCTCTGGAAGCGACATTTGCCAATTCTCCCTAAACTGAATCTAAAGTAAGCAATGCGAGTCCTACAGTATCGGTTTCGAGAACCTCGATCACACAACAACAAAAGGCTTATCGAAAGGTTCCTTGATTCCTCGAAAGAACGCTCGATTTGCTATTGAGCGAGGCAGGTTGATTCTGAATCTGCACAATTTGCAATACAAAGAGATATGCTAGCTTATACCATTAATAGACAAATAGAATGAAGACGTAATCATAAAGAGCGAAGTTTGAATGCTGCGGTTGTTTACTATTATTATTTTAAAAATCTGACATATTTTGACCAGCAAACAAAGATTCAAGTGACCAAAAAAGCACAACAGCAGGGCTTGGTAAATATTATTATGAAAATAATGAAGTTTCAATCTGTTGCAGATTGAGAATGGTCGTATCTCTATCCCTAACAAGGACGAGTTGACATTGTTGTGACATCAAAAATCCCAACATCATCACAGGTGCCTTGAAAGGCGAACTGTTGAAGCAGAGTAAAAGAAGCTCTACTTCAGAGTAAACAAATATTTCAGATATATTATTGAAGATTTACAAGCGCAACCACATCGATTGGGAAGAAGAAATACTGTACAAATGGACAAGCTAAGGCACAAACTGGAGCGCTTGGAGAAAGATGATCTCAGAGTTTTCATTCACAACTACAAGACACAGCAAGGGGCGGATGCTGATGACATGATTCATGCTGCCTTTGACGGGAACTATTACACGAAATTAGAATCTATAAAAATAAAGACCACAGATAATTTTCCAGTGGGGGAAATGTCGCATGGTTTGCTAAAATACTTGGCCATCAGTGGCAACACTGCTCTGAAATCCTTGACTCTGTCGGGAAAGGCTGTACCAAACATAAAAAACTACATTCGAGCTATTCAGCAAGCGAATTGCCTGTCCAGTCTTTCCTTGAATTGTCGAAATTTGCCATTTGAAGCTATCGCCGAACTTATCCGAACAACCAAGAGTTTAACACATTTGGAGCTGTGTGGCAATCGCTTCCAAGTGTCCACCGTCAACGCTATCCCAACACAAGAAGAATTATCGTCTCTCATTGATGCACTGGCTCGTAATACATCTCTGCAGAGTCTTGAACTTTGTTTGTTAGATTTTAGTCACGATGGTTCTGATCCAATCGAGAAAATCAAGGCATCCAATAGCAATATTTCTAGATTGAAGCTATGGAATGTGAATATATATCCGGGAAAACTTCTGAAGTTATTTCCAAACCTACAATTCCTCCATCACAGCGGGAATAGTAATAAAGAAGAAGCAAAGCTGCTATCATCTCTGGTGAAAAAATACCCTCCAAAACGACGGTGGCAGTGGCCAGTGCTGAAAGGGCTCGCCAAAAAGAATGACGATGACGACGAGACACAAACAAGGCTTCGTTCGTTCTATTTCTATACCCACTGTCATATTGGTGAAAATGAATCGCAAGAATACACTAAATTGCTACAAAAAAGCCCAGACTTGCAAGAATTTGAAATTAGTAATGGACTACGGTCTCGTTCAGATGACGATGTATTTCGACGCATTGGACAAGGCTTACATGAACGAACACGGATGAAATATCTTGGCGTTGCTAGTCCCGTTACAACCAACAATATGAATGTATTGCTTAAAGAATTCAGTGCAAGAACAACACCGCTCTTGATTGATCACTTGTCTCTCGAATTTCAGGACGAGACCACTCTACCTAATCCATTGCTTCGAATGCTTACACATCCCACAGCCAATTGTTCGCTGACAAAGCTGACCCTTGATTTTGGAGATCTCACAAATGCCATTTGTCACGAACTATGGATGTGTTTACGTCAAAATACAACCTTAAAAAAACTTGTATTGAAAGGTCATGGCTTTGATCGGGATATTCAATGTCGTGCAGCATTTGGTTCCCTGAATGCAGGCCTTTCAAAAATTGCCTTGGAGGAGCTGACATTGGACGGGAGTCTGTGGGAGTCGCTTCTTGGTCTCAAGTTTTTACTTGCCTTTTCCCTCGACGAAGAAGACAAAGAAGAAAAAGGCGTCCAAGCGACACGAACAATGGAGGTAAAAACAACCCTGCGAAAATTAATTTTTTCCCGAATGGTATTTGGGACTGCCACCATCAATTACTGCATAAGGTTCATCTCCCACCCGAATTGTTTTCTGCGTCATTTGTCCATTTATGAATGCCGCATGAAGTCAGATGGCATAATGGATCTGTTGAATGCTCTAACGGCACCAACGTGCAAACTTGAAGTCTTTGAATTGACGAGAGATGGAAGCTTCAGTAAAGTTCAGGCTATGGTGGTTGCTTTGTCCTTACCAAAAATTGCTCATTTGAAACACCTTGTAATCAATGGGTTCAACAAAACTCCATTCGCACATATTGGTGATATCAAACAGCAATTCTTAGAAAATATGAAGCAGAACACATCTCTCTACTCGTTTGAGTTGGACTTGGAACAAGACGGCTTTACCTTTCGCTCCCTTATTCGTTTCTATGGTTTACGTAACCAGATTAATGACATGCTCACAAGCGGGGAACACCATAATGCTCATGAGACAGAGGATGGAAAATCAGCAGTAGCAGTTACTAGCATAGAACAGTGGCTGTATTTATTGGCGGAATGCCTAGGCGGCGAAAACGCGTGCTTCGCTGCTGCATTTTATCTGTTATCCAAGAAGTTGGAGATCATTATGGCCGCAGTCGAATGAGGATCCATTTTGGCAGTTTTGGCTTAAATGTTACCTTTTTCGCCGACCAATATTTCTTATTATTCGATTACTACTCCAGTTTTTTTTACTTTGTCATGGCCAATGATAGTGTAGCTAAATGCAGATTGCAAGCAAACCTAAGGTAGTAGGCGATGCAAAACCCTATGTGCATCACGACGAGACTCGATGCAATTCTAGGACAGATATCAACGACGCATAGAGCAAATTTATCTAAACAGAAAAGCAGGGCTCCATGGATCCAAATGCTCACGACTTGGTAGCTGCTGTCGCTTCTGGGCGAAAAGGGAGGGCAAGAAGTAATGAATGTAGTCGTAGCATTTTCTGAGTAGAAGCATTTGTTAACTTCATAGCTCTGCCACCAATCGTCCCGAAAATCGTTTCTGTATTTTTTCATGATAATTGTCCACATTGGATAAGTAGCCAAAAATAACCCTACAATCCACAGAACGCCAGGAGCTATCGAAGGTGACCGGCCAGATATGGATGCAACCGCCCTCGACGTTCGGTGCTCTAAAAGGCACGGAAGCAAGACTAACGTGCCACTTTTCTCAGATAATCTTCCCATGCCCGAGCTCATTTCGAGTGTGAGTAATTACTATTTCGACTTGCCACAGTAGAAAGACGATGTTGTATAGGTGTGAGCATGCTCTGCTGTCACAGGTTACTGCGTTCTTGCAACCTGCAACTACTACTAGTAGTAGACCCTACTAGTGTTGTACTCCGTAGTAGACTACAACAATGTCATGGAAAAATTACCTGATTTTAACCCTAATGAGCCGATTTCAGGGGGAAATTACCTCGACCTTCACCCTAAAGAGCCGATTCCAGAAGAAAATTGCCCTGATGTAGTACTGGAGAGCAAAGCCGACAAGGTGGCCCTGGAGCTGAAACAGTAAGAAAGTGCATAGTCGGATAGATAGATAGGCAGGCAGAGAGACAGAGAAAAATGCTTAACAAACGAAAGCAGCAGAAGCTCGAAATAATCAGGGTTCTTCAACAAGATCAAAATTCTGTTTAGAGCTTTAACAAAGCCACAGATCTGGCCTCGTCACACCATGCTCGACATTTCCACGTAGGCCGTCTTACTACTACCATTGTCGGCAGGAGTCCTGACGTTGGGGCTTTCCTCTGCGTCATTTATATACCGTCGATGAGCCCTACTGGTGCATCCACCGCAGGGAAAGGAGTACAGAGACAAGATGTATACCATGGCAAAGGCGATGGGAACCACTACAAATAAAAGTTGTGCGGCCGCCACGGTCGTTGAAACAGGGCTTTCTGTCCAATTCAAGGAAGAATAGAGTTGATCATCACTGTCCTCTCCTTCTGTATATGGATTTCCAATCTCGGCGAGTTCGTAGACGACAGTCCATATCAAATAAGCTGTCAGATACAACAACAATACACCGTATTGCGTTAGTCGAATTGGAATTCGGTTCAGTATGAGTCCGTCGATCAGTACAATTGCGACAATGACACCGTGTATCATGATATTCCGATAGAAAAATGCCGACGATGTTCCGTCCCATTCCAAGCCCCAATATCCGAGAGTAACAACAATTTCACCTGGTGCCGCCACGGAAAAGAGAGCCCAGGTGAAGGTATGAGACCAAGTGACATTCGTATTTTTGCTGGAGCGAAATAGGATTGTGGATTGCAATGTGTGGTAACAGCTGGATAGTAGATATATACAGGCGAGGCCATAGGTCCAATTTGTCAGGTAGGCCAGAAAAAACAAATGGAACATGCCAGGAGCTTGGAGGAACCCTTGAAAGAAAACACTGACGGCCCAGAGGGTCAATCCTGCCTTGAGAGCCAAAATCCACAAGCCTTTTGGACCAAAAGTGTTGGGACCATGGATCATTCTTCCAGAGACGGGCTCTTCACTTGAGTAGGGACGATGGCGAAACTCGGCACCCACACGAGCACAGCAACCAACACTTACGTCTTTGCTTGGCTTTGTTGTGGCGGGTGTTGCTACTATTCGACTCATTGTTGATTCTAGGTAATTACAATGCGTATTATTTATCTGTCTCCTCCTTTCGGGCGGAGGTTTATTTATTTGGTTTTTAGGTTTTATTTACAACACTTCTAGTAGCTACGTAGTAGCTAGTAGTAGTACCGCTAGAGTATCAGAAGTTGTAAAATTCAAATTATTTCAGCAGGACGCGACGCGAGCAACGACAATTTGAGTCCAGCTGTGACTAAAAAAGTTCATCGAGTACAGTACTACTCTTTGGATATTAGAGGATACTCTTTTATTACTGCTAGGGGTCAACTATTTGAGTCCAGCTGTGACTAAAAAAATTAAAATAGTATTTGCATACTCTTTTATTACTTCTACTACTACTACTACTACTACTAGCTAGCTAGCTACTGTAGAAAGTAGTTCTACAAATACTCTCTAGCTAGTAGTAGGTAGTAGAAGTACTTAGTAGTAGCGACTAAATAGTACTAGCTACTAGTAGCTAGCTAGCTAGCTAGTAGTAGTAGTAGTTACTCGCAACTACTAGACGCCTACTACTACTCTAGCAGACTAGTAGACTACCTGGTACTCTCTACCGTAATTACTAGTGGTCTACTACTAGTAGCTACTACTCCGAGTACTAGCTAGTAGAGCTACTTGCTAGCAAGAAGAGTAGACTCTTCCGAGTGGTGGCACCAGGCCTCAGTAGTCGAAAGCACGACTGGAGCAAGATCAGACATCAGACACGTAAGCAGACTAAAAGTAGTTTCAAAATCCGGCTAGCAGTTGCATGTTTGCAGTAGACGGTTGTGTTTATACAACCTGTCATTCAACAAAGCTTGCAAGAACTGTACAATAGTTGACTAAAAGGAAAGTTCATTCATTTTCAAAGCATAGCTGGGTAGTAATCGTACTCGCTCCGGGAAATCGTGCGGACGATGGACAAGATGAACCAACACCTCATGAAGTCAGAGAATAAGCTGTGGCTACAAGATTCAACGAAATGCGCGCATTCCCCTTTTTTAATGGATTAATTTACGGCGTATGTGTAGCGACACTGAAATCTGCCTCAGGAGGTGCCGCAGAAGCAAGCTGTCGTCCGTCTTCCCACTTGAAGGTGCAGCTTTCCGCTTTTCCTTCGACTTGCAGATATTCAAATTTGCTTGCTTGCTTGTTGCTTTCCGAGGGCATATGGTATATATACATGTAATCGCCTTTGGAAGCAATATGGGACATAACACGCTTCACTCTCATCATTTGCCTATACTATTTTACAATCATGCCAAAATGGTAAAATGAGCATCAGATGATCAACCGCCTCCCCGGGTTATGTTCATTTCAAAGCTGATGTTGCTGTTGTTTTCGTTGTTATCGGCATCGAGTATCCAAAGCATGTAGAAGAAAGCTGTACTAGCTAACAAGACTACAAGTAGCAGGATACTGCACGCTAGAAGTCCTCCCCGTTTACTAGTCGCACGAGCGGACAGGTAGTCCGTCCTGTCGTCAACAACATCAATGTTGTTGCTCGTTTCGGAGAAATTACCAAGCTCTTCGTCGGCCGATAATTCGGTTGCAGTTAAATCTTCCGTGGCATCATTGTTGACTTTCATTTTTTTTGTTTAAAATAACAATCTTTGACGCGCGGATTCGCCTGCTTTCTCAGTGAATTTTTTTTCACTTTTCACAGTTTGGGGAGTGATGAATAGATTGTAATAAGTATTAACACTGCACAGATCGCGAAAAGCACACGCGCCTCACTACGTCGTACGTACCACTACTACTAGCTACTACTAGTTCATGTAAAACTAAGCCTGGCTGGTTGTGTATGACCACTGACACACTACTGACACCCCTTCTTTCAAGAAGACTGCATTGAAATACTGCTACCAGGTACTGCTCTCATCAGAAGACAAGACGCGGATACCAGGTACTTCGCGACTTTCGACTGGTGTATGATCAGTCTTGGGAATGAGTCGTGCGATTGAACCTTTATCCCTACTGGTCCTAGTCTACGAGTACAGCGATAGTACTGAAATAAGTCAGTTTTTGAGTCCACTAGGGTCTAGTGTGTCCACCTCTGATAAAAGATACTACACCTTCATAGTATTACCCCCGTGATACTTCGTACTATTAATATTTCGTACTTAATCCCTTCATCCCAACTATTTTTATACTCTTAATATGCCATAGCACATCGTGTCACACTATTATAATCATCTACCCAGAAAGCAATGGGCGGTCACGCTGCTTGGAAAAAGCGGGTAGCACGAGGAGAATTGGCCAAAGTTTCTGGCGGGGCTATTTGTCGGCATCGACCCCATCTGGGACGAAAGGGAAAAGACCTGATATTGAATCGAAAAGGGCACATTGCTGGGGGCAATCCAAAGAAAAAGAAGAAACACAAGGATGAACTGGGTCCACTAAATAATGATCACAAGGATAGTATGAAAAAAAGCTCAGAGAAGTCAAAATTGCCTCTTGTCTTTCTCCTGGTGGGAACCCCCATCGCCTCCCTTTTATGCTACTTGCTCATATATAGCCGTGATATCATCCTCCACGTGCCGATGAGGTGGGAGCTCCGCACTAAATGAGGAAACGGCAGTGTCACTTTTTATTATCTCACTCCTACTATACGAGAACTTTGCATTACGAAAAAGGAAGTAGAGCACAACATACAGCATCACCTCTCAGAAAATAATACTTCTGAGTCGGCCATAACTTCGCTGACGATCACACATCAACAAGAAGTGGCTTGAAACGATCGTTCGGGGCTTTCCTGTCGATGTGGTGTCCCAACTGTTCGTCACCTTTGAGGTTCATCTCGGTCAAGAATAACTTTCTGTGACAGTGTCGAGTAACAATTTGGTAGCGGTCGATCAACCATCTCGCACTGCCGGGCCAGGTTGGCACCCACAGGGCGTACTACACTAGAAAGACTTTTTGTTTTGGTATTGTTGTTTGAAATTTTCACTTTCGTGCCTGCTCGAGTAGTGTAGCTCGGTCGGCTATGAACAGATTTTTTTGTCCTTTCTGTGCGAATGGCATATAATGCTTGATGGCACAGAAACATCATCAATAATGAGGCAGTAAGAAAATAAATTGAATTTCGTTTCATTTCCAATACAGCTTTTCTTTCGATCAAATTAACATTCTCAACTTCTCCGTCATGCTCCATAACCTGTGGGTGGCCCTTGATTGGTATCCTTTGGACTTTGAATACCTCAACAAAGTACCTGAAGCCGATCGCCGATTGTAGCACTAAAATAAGACAAGACGGAAAAAGGAAAAGTCATCAAATTATTGAGATTTACCACGTCTCAAAGCACCCATCATCGGGCGACGACAAAGAGGTCCCGTTAGGCCAGCACCAACAGCACCAACAACAAGACCGAAGGTGACTACTCCCGTCCAGAATAGTTTAAACTGGAAGGCTGCTATTTGCCAATCCTTGACGGCTCCTGCAGTCGCTGGTGCTTCAGATGCTGCCGTAGGACTTAGCTTTGTCATTATTATCTATTATCTTGGAAACTGGAAACGAAACTTAAAACTTAATCATCATGATGAGACAGTGAACGATGCTTTTGTTTATTTTTAGGGTTCAAGTTATTTTTTGATAAACAAATCCAGAAATCAAGAAGACATCAGTCAACGAGCAATGAGCAATGAAGCGAGAAACGATGAGATAATGGCAGTCGACAAGACGGCAAATTCACCTTCCATTCACATTTCCTGAACGCTGCAGGGTTCCCTACCACCTTCTGAAGAACCAACGACTGGAACTGAACTCAGTCATGTCTTCCATGCAAGAGCACTTCAGCAAACATTCTGGTACAATCATCAAGAATCAGTATTGTGATAGTTTCCGGAGGAGGCACGAACCTCCACGTTTCATTCTTGCATACTGGTCTACGAGATGTTTGGGTGCACCACTTCGCATGCTTCTCAGTGCAGCTCAGGTTAATCATTGGGTAGTATTTTACGATGTGAAGGAGGAAGACGACGACGGAGATGGCTGGAACAAAGATTCTTGGTTTGAGGACCGGGCATGGCTCAAGGACAAGTTTCCATTGATCAACTTGCCATTTCTCGTAGATTGTGCAACCGATCGCGTCATTTCTCAAACAAATGCCATCACAGCTTACTTGGGCCGGGAACTGAAACTGCTTGGAACGACCAACAAGGACGAGACTTCTCAATGCGAGGAACTTCTTTTTGAGATTAACGATTTGAGGAATCTGATGCTTGATTTTGCATACAAGACGGATCAGAGTACGTGTAAAGAAGATGCACAACAGATGATTCGTGCAGCAAACTGTCATTTTGAAAGATTGGAAAACCATCTAAAGAAAGCATACCCACCAGCTAGGAATCGTACTGATCCCAGCACGACAGTGGATTCGTCAATGAGTAGTGTTGTCCACCTTGTCAACAATGCCTTCACGGCTCCAGATTTTCATCTTTGGGAAATTCTCGACCAGTTTGAAGGTCTCTGTAAACGTTTTGACTTTCCAAACTGCCTCGGAGATGAAGCCACAACATACTTGTTGGAACCTCGAGGAGAAGACCAAAAAGAAACGCGAAGAGAATCAACCGCAAAGGAGACGGTTTATCCGTATCTGAAGGAATTTCATGATATATTTATTGATTTGCCACAAAACAAGGTATACAGGACACAGTATGGCCTCGATGTCGTGACTCATCAGCAACCGATCAGACTTCCGTACAATAATCCATACGCAAGATTCGGCTCTTGTCCAGACCCGTGCAAGACTTACGTTCGTGGACAGGATACGCCTTGGCGGAATCGGGGAACGATTTTGAGAATACACACTCGCACAGGAACAGGTTGTGTTGATGATATCGAGCACTGGGATGATGTTGAAGACATCGGTAAAACCGGTGCTACTCATCGCAGAAAGCAGAAACGAGACAGAACTGAGTAGCTCTCTGATATCCATATGTAGAAGATGCTGCAGCACATGGCGACAAATGGACCTTTTGCTACTGCACTGTATTTCGTTTGCAGTTCCTAGTAGTGTACCAATTCTATTGTTACTAGTATACTATTATTGTTATTTTATGGACACCTATGATTATTATGGCAGATTCGATTAGGTCTACTCTCTACTAGTATTTTTTTTTTTCATTTTTGATTCAGGTTCGGGTTATCGAATCTTACTGACTCAATATCTCAAAACAGAAACAAAAACCTCAGAACGAAACATCAATCTTCCCGGCTACTACGAACTACAAGTGGTATTGAAGAAGCAGATGGGAGGGGATGCCTCGAAAAGACGGAAGACAACCGTGCATCCACTAGAAGACCAAGCATGCATCGAGATTGAGCAGCGCAAGTAATCTCCAACCAAAAACGATTCCTCCAGATTGTAGTAGCAAAACCAGAGCCAAGATATCCGTTGCGCACTGCGCACTATTCATGATCCATAATCCATAAATCTTACTACACGAACAACCACCGACAATAAGCATGGCAAAACGTTTTATTCAAAACAATTTCTATTCATTTGCATCTGCTTCCTTGGGAATATCCATGGTCTCCGGCTGGATGTGTCTGAACTACATCCAAGGAAAGAACGAGAATCCCAATGGAAACCAACCGGCCACTGTCCTGGGAGATACATCATCCCGTCCCAAAAGTAGGGAAGAAATGAGGCTCCAGGCCATGGTAGAAAATGCCCTGAAATCGTCTTGGCAAGAAAATCTGAACAATGCATTCGATGCACAGGAACGGTTCATGCTGCCAGGACGCGATCATAAAGATCCAAAGTTTCTCGAAAAGATAGATAAGCGTGCCGAGGAGCTTTTGAAAAAGCAGGAACGAAAGAGACGGAGGGAAGAAAAAAGACGCATGCGAGGCGGGGAAGGTGCAGGGTTTGAAAATGATGACTCGTATCATCAATCGGAAACATCTTTCTCTGAAACGTCGGAACAGAGCAACAAGGAGAAAAATCAAAACAAGATTCAATTTTGGAGATAGCAAACTGAAGATGTACAGCAGAGAGATTTGAAGGATCTCCGAAAGTTCATCATGACAAACAAACGACACAAACGTTTTGATTTCAATATCGCTGAATTGAAAGACTGCATTCCAATAGAAAAGATGCTGGTGTTCGTTTAGGTATTTCGATATTCTACATGCCGACGAATGCTACTATACATTAGAACTTGACTAGAAATGCATAGAGGCAACGGCTGGAATTGTTTTTGTTACTCTCCTACCAGCATTATATCTGCCTCAAAATCCGCAGCAAGTAACCTCCACCTCCTCGGTGGTACCTTCTGGTACTGTCGTATCATTCTTGCTCGTTTCGTCTTTCTTGATACCTTCCTGTTGTTGTGGTTTTGATTTTGGTTGTTTCTTTGACATGGCAGACTCGATATCGTTACTCGTGGCTTTCTCTTCTGTCAAAGCTTCCTTCAAAGCTTCCTTGGGCTCGACAGGGCCGGTCTTGGAAGCGGACTCGCTGCTCCTCATTCTCCCAAACCAGCTGCCTTTCGTCTTCGTTTCGGATTTATCTCCTTGCGAGTCTTCGTCTTCGGTACCCACACTTCCAGTAGAAGCAGACTCTTTTTCGTTCGTGATAACAGGAAGTACGGTTGCAGTCTTTGAAGTTACTTCCTCTTTCTTTTTGTCCTTTTCGCTTTCCCAACCAGGAATCACTTTTTTCTCAGACGTTTTTTCGGCGTCCGTGCCAGGAATCTCTTTCTTATTGTTGTTGCGTCGACAACGAAAGCAGCAGCAACACATGATCAACATAAATGCCACCGCCGCTGCAATTCCTGCAATAGCTTCATTGGATAGACTATCCGTCGAGGAGGTAAGAATGTCGGACACTTGCTCTGAAATGGAAGGCCCGGGTATTGTGGGAGCAAGAGTTGTTTCATTGCCGTTGACGACTGTTTCATTGACCTCGATTTCCACACAGGGAATGGAACCAGGACTTGCACCTACTGGCTCACACTCGTTCATTTCGTACTGTTCGTAGCTTTCGACGTGCAAAAACTTGCCAACGTAACAATTTTCTCCACAGGCGCAAGAAGACTCCTCTCGAACGGTCCAGAGCATCTGGACAGCATTTGTGGTCTCTGCCTGCTCGCTGTCTTGTTCGACAATGTCAAAAATCTCGGTTTCTCCGCCAAATTTTCCGTCGGATGTGGTCCATTTTTTACACTTTACGATTTGACAATCATTAACAACAAGAAAACCATCGGCTTCGTTGTTTCCCGTCGTGAACTTGATGCCGGTATAGTTGTTGCAAGGATCATGTAGGTGGTCACCCTCGTGAATCATCAAACCATCATTTCCTGTGTACTTGCTATCATCACTGGATACTTGAATGGCGGTATAGGGACCCGTCAGAACGAGGTCGGATGCCAGAGTGTGTTCGAACAAGCAGGCCGTCAATGCCAAGAGAAGGAAAAGGGGGGGTGTAGGCTGCATGGCGGTATTTTCGTTTGGATTCAAAGAAAATGGCGCTTATCGTGTACGTAGCATTTCAGATTTTTTTGTCATTACCCCTTCCGCAAAATTTGCAAAAACAACAACAACATGATCATTGGTGTGTATTAGGTGTAAAAATTTCGTCGAGGGTTACTTAGAGCTCCTGGCTGTGAGATCCCGCCTTACATAATGGCTTTATGAATGTGCTGTGACAACGGATCGTGGATGGTCGCGATTGGCAACGTGTGTTTGTAGCTACTCTACCATGGTACTGGTACTATGCAACTACGCTGGTACCATACTCCTCTACTGTAGAAACCGGAGGAGATCGTCGTCTCAAAATAAATAATCTAATAGTCTAGACTGGTCAGAGCCAGCCGAAGGGAACGTGAGACAAGGAGACCCGAAGCCGACGTCACCGGAATGACCCGAAATGCCCCATCCCGTCTCCCACTCAGAAACAGGAACACATCGGGAGAAATCGGAT